>Ga0154020_10003305_pt1 | contig 19444 bp, 15 predicted proteins | sample Klosneuvirus_201_FD_109709 | JGI IMG/M metagenome (GOLD analysis project Ga0154020, IMG submission 109709) | Active sludge microbial communities from wastewater, Klosterneuburg, Austria - Klosneuvirus_20160825_MG | ecosystem: Engineered > WWTP > Aerobic digester > Activated sludge | place... | reverse complement strand
GTTGCGTGGAGCGTCAGTGCTTCCTCGTGAAGTGTGCGCGCTTTGCGATGATCGCCATCGCGGAGCGCGAGCCGCGCCGCGTGCGCGAGCGAGGATGCGAGCGAGGCCGAACCCGATCGCCGGGCGACGTCGAGACCTCGCTGCACCAGGGGCCGCCCGATCTCGATCTCCCCCGCTGCCATCCACACGGCGCCGAGGTATGTCGCAGCCTCGGCCACGTCGCGCGACTCCGGTCCGACGAGCGTTTCCGAGGCTTCGAGGGCAGCGGCGAAGGTGACGGCTGCGGCACGCCATCGCCCGAGGTCGAACTGCGAGATCGCGAGATTGAACAATGCCGAGGAATTGGGCCGACCCGATCGTCGGGCGACATCGACCGCGGACTGAAGAAACTCCAACGCTGCGAGCAAGTCTCCGCGACGGATCTCGATCACGCCGAGGTTGTTGAACGCGGCCGAGACCATCGCATCGTTCGGACCACGTGCGGCGATCCGAGCGGCGAGGACCTGCTTCAGAAGTCGCTCGCTTTCGGCGAAGTTGCCGCGCGCACCCTCGATGTTCGCGAGCGTCTCCATCGAATCGACGATGTACACGTGCGTCGGAGATAGGGTGCGTTGCCGGATCGCGAGGGACTCGCGCTCGTGAGCCGCCGCTTCGTCGACGTGGCTCGGATCGTCGTAGAGCAAGATCGCCAGGAAATGCAGCCATTCAGCGCGGATGGCGTCGGGCTGCCCGGCACTCTCCACTGCGAGCTCGATGTACGACCGCGATCGCAACGCATCGGCACGGCGGCCGAGGTGGTCGCCTTCGACGAAAAACGCACGGGCCAATGCGTCGGCAACGACGACATGCTCGCGTGCCTTCGACGCGGCGGTCGCCGCATCCCGATAGGTGGCCAACGACGCTTCGTAGCGACCGAGTCGATCCTCGCACTCGCCGCGGATCACGAGCGCCCGTGCGATCAGCGACGGAACGCCTGCATGCTCGCCGGTGGCGATCGCGCGAGCGACGAGAGGTAGTGCTCGCTCGTATTGACCGAGAGACATCGCAGCAGTCGCCCGCGCGAGGCCGTCCTCGGCTTCTTCGATCTCGCGGCGGAGTGCGGGGGGCGCACGCCGCGCGAGGTCATCTTGCACCGCCGAGCACTCGGCCACGGGCTTCAGCTGCGCGATCGCGTCGTCGGTCGCGCGCAGCGTCGCTGCGTCGGCGTCAGCGAGTCCCTCGAGCAAACCCGACACTTCGGACAGTCGATGGTCGAAGCAACGCATGCGCGTATCGAGGATCTCGGCGGAGAGCACACCCTGCTGCGAGTCCTTGCAGGCTCGAGTACGCAGCGTCGTCCAATTCGTGGCGTAGGCGTCGAGTCCGCCGAGCGCTCGCTCGATCGTCGCCGCGGGGAGGGCGCCGCCGAGCTGCGCGCGCAGTTGCGTGCGTGTGTTCGCGCTCCAGACCGCGCGGATCGGAGCATCGAGATCTTCACATACTGCGGGCTCGCTGCGCCTCGAGAACAGATAGACCGCGACGAGCGCGATCGCGATCGTGGCGCCGATCACGTACGGGATCCGGCGCGGAGTCGCCGACAGCACCGCGGCGAAGTCCTCGATCGTGGCGAAGCGATCGTCGGGATCCGTCGAGAGTGCCCGTCGAATTGCCGCGCGAATCCGCCGTGGCACCGGCGCGTCGGAGGGTTCGGACTCGATCGTTCCGCTCGTGACGGCGTCCACGAGGCCCGACGGTTCGGCCGACGCGAATGGTCGTCGTCCGTAGAGCGCCTCGTAGAGCGCACACCCGAGGCTCCATTGATCCGTCCGCGCGTCGACCACTGCTCCGCGGTGTTGCTCCGGGGCCATGTACACCGGTGTCCCGGCCGCGTCGGACGGCATCGACGGCGCCTCGTTCGACACGCGCCGCGCGAGGCCGAAATCGGTGACGCGCACGATGCCGTCGCGATCGACGAGGACGTTGGACGGCTTGAAGTCGCGATGCACGATGCCGGCGCGATGCGCCGCTGCGAGGCCACGACTCGCTTGCACGTACGCATCGAGGATCTCGCGCCACGTTCGGGTCTTCTGCCACGCGCCGAGCTCCTCGCCGTCGACGAGCTCCATCACGATCGCGGTCCGAGCGCCGAGCCGGAGCCCCTCGTACACGCGCACGACATTCGGATGCGTCAGCCGCGCCATGGCTTGCGCTTCGCGGATCGGGCGCTCGTCGTCGAACGCGTCACTCGCGACGAGCTTGATCGCGACCTCGCGATCGAGCTCGGGATCGTGCGCGGCGACGACGACCCCCATCCCGCCGGATCCCAGGAGCCGACGAAACCGGTAGCGGCCGATCGTCGCGTCGCCCCATTCGGCCTCCGGAACCCCGGGCACGGTTTCGGGCACATCCTGATCCATGGCTACTTCCGAGGCCGCTGGATCCGGTGGATCCCGCGCTTGGTCACGAGCGTGTTGCGCGACATCCCGAGCCGCTTCGCGGCACGCGTCTGATTGCCGGCGCACGCGTCGAGCGCGTCGATGATGCGTTGGCGTTCAGTCGTGTCCTCGTGCGACGTCGCCGCCGCCGGCGGCGCGCTGCGCGAGACGACCGGTGTGATCGCGATGTGTTGTGGTCGCAGTGGACCGCCGGCCGCCAGGATCACGGCGCGCTCGATCACCGCTTTCAGCTCGCGCACGTTCCCCGGCCAGTCATGCGCCTCGAGACGAGCCAGGACCTCGGCGTCCAGCGCATGCGTGCAGCCCGCGGCGGTCATGAACTGACGTGCGAGCGGTCCGATCCTCTCGCGAAGCTCGCGCAACGGTGGAATCACGAGCGTCGCGCCATCGAGTCGATAGAACAGGTCTCGCCGAAACCGACCGTCGGCGACCTCGGACGCGAGCTCGCGGTTCGTCGCCGCCACGAAGCGGACGTCGAGTGCGATCGCCTTCGTGGCCCCGATGCGCATGATCTCTCGCGTCTCGATCGCGCGCAGCAACTTGACCTGCATCGCGTCCGAAAGCTCGCCGACCTCGTCGAGAAAGAACGTTCCGTGGCGAGCCGCTTCGAGCAGGCCTACGCGCGGCTCGGTCGCCCCGGTAAACGCGGCTCTCTCGTGGCCGAAGAGCTCGCTCTCGATCAGCGTCGTGCGCCATCGCCGCGCAGTTGGCCCGCACGAACGCTCCGCGACGCTTCGACAGATCGTGGATCGTCTGCGCGAGGACCTCTTTCCCCACGCCGGTCTCGCCGAGAATCAGAATACTGATCGGGCTCGCGGCGAGATCGCGCACGAAGCGCCCGACGGCGTCCGCGGTGGGATCGACGACACGTAGCGACTCGGCACGACCGGACGCGGACTGCGAGGTCTCCCTGCGCGTACGCGCGACGAGGAAGTGCAGGTGTCCGATCTGGAACGTCTCGCCGACCGCGAGCGGCGCCTCGCGCCCATGCTCGAGCATCTCTCCGCGCAGCCGCGTGCCGTTGCGCGAGCCGAGATCCTCGACGGTCATCGCCGGTAGAAGACGAAGGCGGACGTGGCGCCGCGAGAGGGCATCGTGCGTGAGAACCACGTCGCAGTCGGGTGCACGACCGATCGTGATCTCGTCGTGCCGCAGCGGGAACGTCATCAGACTGTCGCCGCCGGCGACGAGTAGCAGGCCTTCGCCGTGCGAGACGGTGCCGTCGGTCGACCCGAACGAACCGGTCTCCGGAGAGTCGCTGCTCACTGCTCGGCGAGCGTAACCCAAGGCGGGCCGTGCGATCTGCCATGGCAAGTTGCCCATACAACCGCGGCGACGCCACCGCGCAAGCTCGTGACGTTTCACGGCGAGCATCGCGGCACACCGGCTGCACTGCGCGCCCACCGATGACCTCACCCAGTAAGCACCTCACGTTGCTCCTTCTCCTCGCGTCGTGCGGCGTCGACGAAGCGTTCGATGAAAGCACGTCCCAGTCCGCGCTCGGCGGGTCCGGCGTTGGCTACTCGCTTCGTCACGGAATCGTGCCCATCCAGACCACCAAGGTGAGCTCCACATCATCGAACACGTACTACCTGAAGGACACGTTCAACACGCCTGGTGTTCCGACGCAGGTGTTGTCGGCGCTGGATGTCCAGGGATTCGACGTCTTTCCAGCGATCCCCTACACGAGCAGTAACAACGAGTATGGCAATTCCACGGACATGACCGACCGCTTCAGCCTCGTCATGGGACCGTTCTCGCAGACCGGCGAAACGAGCGGGGTCGACGCGATGTTCGGTCTGACGTTCGCGTTCCTTCTCTACAAGGAAGTCGGGCTCGACGGTCCATTTCTCAACGGCGACGGCGTCAGGGCATTGGTGCACGAGGCCCCGGGCTTTACGCGGTGGCTGTTCCAGTCGAAGGAAATGCGACTCGCGCGCTCGTTTCCAGGATCGAAGTGCGGTGCCGACACAGAGATGTGGCGCATTGCGTCCCTCATGGCTCACGGCTTCTTTCAAACGGTCGTCGTGACCGGGCCGTATGGCAATAGTGGGGAGCTGGCGGCGCTCGCCGAGGCGAACTCGATGATCTTCGCGAAGGTCACCGAAATCTTCGCGTCCCAGAAGATGAACCACCCGACGGAGGATCCGCTGCCTCAGATAGGCACGGACTGGGAGATCCGGAGCTGCGGCGCGGTCATACTCGACTTGCCGGCCCCCAACGTCGAGTTGTGGGATCCGCATCTTCATACGATGCCGCCATTCGCAGCGGCGGGTCCCGCGGAACGTATGTTCTATTTGCTGTCGTTGGACGTTGGTATTCGTAGTGCGCTCACTCTTTGGACCCAAGCGCTCGCCAAGAGCGGCGGGAACCCCGGACTCGACTACGCGATGCTCCGTGAGCTGATGAGGCGTGTAGCGAAACCGATGGGCCTTGCGACGGTGAACGCGGTCGATAACGCGTGGAATGCCGTCGGTGTCGGTTCCGTTGCCGACACGAGCAAGCCGCAGATCGACGCGAAGGACTATTTCGTCAAACAAGGTAAGCCGGTCACCGTGGTCGTGACGGATAACGAGCTCGTCGATACCGTCAGCTACCCATGGGCGATCGGTGTTCGTGCGCCGTTCACCACGACGTATCCGTACGCCGGAACGCGAACGTTGCCTGTCACTGCGAACGACTTCAGCGGCAACGTCGCGACGAAGAACGTGCGCTTCGTTCACGACTCGTTACCACCAACGTTCAACAACGTGGGCCATGGCTTCCAGCACACCAACTCACGCCAGGGCTTCATGTCTCTGTCGTGGTTGTTCGACCCGAGCAAGCTCGAGCTCAGCGCAAAGGTGGGACCGACGGTCGTCGCTTCCACGATCCGCGAGCACCAAAGTGGCACTTCCTTTCAAACGGAGACGATACCGGTGCTGCTCCCCGAAAACCTGTACCAAGGAACGCACGATCTCGTCGTCACCGTCGGCGACACGCTGGGTAACACCGCACCGCCCGTCGTGAAGCCGTTCGTCTGGGACACAGTGAACCCCGAGCTGTGCGAGCTGGTCAATGTCCCTGTTCGTTTCGCGCCGTCCGACACGATCCATGCGCAGGGTCGTGACATGACGTCCGGACTGCGGACTGCCATGTTGAAGATCGATGGCGTTTACGTGCCTCCGTCCGGCCAAACCAACTCGAGCCCTGGCGCGACGATCAACATGAGCTTCCCGTTCACGAACCTCACGTCCGGCACGCACGAAGTGACGCTGCAGTGCACCGACATGGCTAGCAACGCGACCCCCCACACTCGCAGTGTTCGAGTATCTCGTCGTCCCACTCACACGATCAATGTCACCAACGTCACGCAGAATCGCATCGATCTGAACGGCCCTGTGACTGACGACGATGTCGTGCAGGGAGTCACGCTCTCCGCGAGCTGCACGGCCTCGGGAGCCCGTCCGTCGGTGACGCTTGCGAACCCGTCGGCCACGACCGCATTCTCGTGGACCCATTCATTCACGGGACTCACACCCGGGGAGACATGCACCGTGACCGCGACCGCAACCGATCCGTGGGGGTTCACGGGAACCCAGAGTCGATCGGTCACGGTTGCTGAAGCGTGCGGTTCTCCGCTGTACTCCGGCGGGCTCACCCCAGCGTCGTACATGGTTTACGTGGGTCGTTCGTCCGGCAGGTTCGACTTCACGCGGGAGATGTTCCAAGTGCCGGACAACATGACCATCACCTGCGATGGATCCGGAACGATCAATAGCGGCAGCAGTTACTCGACCGGATGCGTATCGGGAGGGGCAATCGGACGCGTGGACTTCAACTGCCCCAGCCAGCGCGTGCGGGTGAGCGTGGCACCCGACTGTCAGGGGCAAGGGAGCACGCAATGGAACTTCACCGTTGGCTGCGGCTACTAGGTCTTCACGGCGAGCTGAGCGTGGGGCGCAGCCGACGTGCAGCGCCAACCAGGTTCTCGTCGGTACCTGTCGCGATCAGTGCATCGAGGAGCTCGAGCGCGCGTTGGTGCTGGCTGTTCGACCGCGCGATCAACGCGAGGTCGTAGCGCGCGGCATCGACGCGCGAGTCGGTCGGGTACTCGCGCAGCAGGCGCTCGAGGAATTCGCGGGCCCCCGAGGAGTCGCGCACCGCGAGCGCCGCTTCTGCGCGCTTGTAGAGCTCCGCGGCATCGAGCCTGAGATCGGGCAGCTTCGGCGGCGTTCGCTTGGTCGAATCGTCGCTGTTCAGGCGAACGTTTGATTTCGCCGATGTGGTCGAGGTGGCGTTTGATTTCGCCGATGTCGTCTGCGGCGATTCGGTCGGTGACGTTGGAGCCGTCGACGGCATCGGCACCGAGTCGAGCGGCAATGCGCCCAAGTCGATCGCGTGTCGCTCGACGATCTGGCGCGCTTGCTCGCCGGCGCCGAGGACGACCATCGTCGGCTCCACACGCACGGCGAACCGCGCATCGCGGGAGACCACGTGGTTGTCGCCGGCATCGACGGCGAGGGCCGGCGCGCTAGGCGTGCGATCGGCGACGACGAGCCCCTTCGTGACGGTCACGCGTACGAGGTTGGCCTCGCGATGTACCGTCGCCACGCTTGGACCGACGAGCGTCAGCACGATGCCATCGCGCTCGAACACCGTGCGCTGACCCGCCGATGCAGACAACGCCGTCGGTGGGTCGCTCGCGTCCGAGGTGTTCGATCCGCCGCCATTCGACGCGCTCGCGCTGTTCGCATTCGATGCGTTCGCATTCGATGCGCTGTTCGCATTCGATGCGTTCGCATTCGATGCGCTGTTCGCATTCGCGCTGTTCGCATTCGACCCCTCGCGTGTGGGCTTCGGGAGAACGACGAGCGCGATGATGACGGCGATCGTCGCGAGCGCGAAGACGGGCAGGCGCCACGTGCGCTGCGGCGCAGGCGTGATTGCGGGCCGCTCGTCGATCGCGCCTTCGATCGCGCGCCATGATGTCTCGCGTCGCAGATCGTCGAGCCGTGTATCGAGAGACCGAACGACATCGACGACCGACGACGCGTCGCGAGGCGATGACGCTTCGCGCGCCGATGACTCGTCGCGCGGCGAGCCGTTGTCATGTGAGCCGCTCATCGATGCGCCTCCGCTGCGGCGATGGAGTGCGAGCCGATCATCGGGTCTCCCTGGCGGTCAGCGCCGCGAGCTTGCGCTTCGCGGCGTTCACCCGCATGCGAGCAGTGGCCGCGAACGAACCGACGAGCACGGCGACCTCCTCGTGCGAGAAGCCCATCACCTCGCGCAGCACGAATGCCACGCGATGCTTGGGCGGAAGCTTTTCGAGGAGCGCGAGCGCGCGGCCGAGCTCTTCGCGGCGCAGCGCTTGCTCGGCGGGGCTGGCCGATGGATCGATCTCGCCGTCGAGATCGAGCTCGTCGAGCGGTCGCCGGCGGCGCAGGTGATCGAGCGCGACGTGGGTCGCGATCTGATAGACGACGGTCAGCAGCGATGCCTCGCCGCGATAGCGCGCGAGCGACGCGTGAAGTCGAACGAACGTCTCTTGGAGGAGGTCTTCGCGCTCGCGATCGGGGCCGATCAAGCGCGTGAGGAGCGCGAAGATGCGATCGGCGTGCGCGCGATAGATCGTCTCGAACGCGTCGCGATCGCCCGCGGCGGCCAGCATCGCGAGCGTGCGGTCATCGGAAGCGGGCGGAGCGTTCGCGCCGGCCGCGCGTTTGGTCACAAGCCCCACTCGACTCCAAGGCCGACATGGCCCGCGTACTCGTCGAACACTTCGTGCGTGTCCATCGGCAGGTTGGAGTCGCCGAATGCGAGGCCGTTGCCACAGGTGACGAAGTCCGTGTTGACGTAGTAACCGCCTGCTTCGATCGCGAGCTGCGCGCGCTGCGAGATCGGCAAGTAGATCCGTGCGGTGCCGTACACGCCGGCCGCGGTGCCGGTCTCGCCGGTGCACGTGTCGAACGCGAAGCCCGCGCCACCGAGCTCGACGCCGAGCGCGCCGAACCGACCCTCGAGCCCGAGGCGGCCGAGCACGGATGTCGTCGTCTCGATGTGCGTGCCGTGCTGATCGATACCGCCGCTGACGACGAAGCGAACCGACGGCGTGATCGAGGTCGCCAACGACGCGAGGACCGGCGTCGTGAAGATGCCACCGTCGGTGCGCTGATAGCCGACCGACGCGCGCAGTGCGTATCGGGAGGGCGACCGCGTCGAGTCGGTCGTCACGTGGATCGACGGCGCGTCCGGCGGCAGCTCGGCCTCGAACGCCGGCGGAGCCGGTGGAGCAGGTGGTGCGAGCATCGGCGCCGGCGGCGGTGGTGGCGCGGGCGGTTCCGGCGGCGCAGGCGGCGCGACGAGGCGTTGCGTGGAGATCGGTGACTCCGCGAGCGAGACGATGACGAGGGCGACCACGCGCGCGAGGTCGTGCGGCTGCGCATCATCGACCTCGAGGGCACGTGCGCGATCACCGACGGTGATCACGATGAGGTCGCCGGAGCGCGCGACGTGGATCGTCACGTTGGTTTCGCGCACGCGGATCTCGACGGCGTCTGCGAGATCCTTCGCGGTGAACGGCACCGAATCGTCGACGGTGATCCGCGGTCGCGCGTGTGCGGTCGCGGTCATTGCGGCGAGGGCGAGGGCGAGGAGCGTGCGCTTCATAGCGGCAGCTCCAGTCCGATCGATGCTTGGATCGTCGTGTCGCGGTTCTCGTACGTGTTGCTGTCTTGATCCATGCACATGCTGCTCGTCACGTGACGGATCCCACCTTCTGCGTACACCCGGTTCTGGATCGAGCCGATCGGAACCAGGTAAGCGCGTGCCGCCGCGTATCCGCCGGTCGCGTAGGTCGTGCCGGTGCACGCGTCCGTCCATCGTGTCATCGCGAGGCCGGCTTCGATCGCCAGCCAACGGTGGCGAAGCTCGACGCCGGCGCGCGTCGGGATCGAGGAGACCTCCTCGCGGTCGGCGCTGGCGTCGATGTTCCACACCGACGTCTTATCGAGACCGATCCCGAAGACGAGATGCGCCGACGGACCGAGGCGACGCGAGACGGTCGCCATGATCGGACGCGAATCGGTCCACTCGGTGCGCCCGTATCCGAACTGGAACCGCAGCGTCCAATTCTTCGGCGCCGGAAGCGGGCCGCTCGAACCGAACAGGACGCTCGCACCGAGCACCGGGGCGACGGGCGGTGTTTCGCTCGGTGTAGGTGGTGTCGGCGGAGGAGGCGGAGCGGGTGGAGCGATCTGCGGCAGCGGAGCGGGTGTGACAGGGCCGCTCGGTGCCCGAGGCTGGGCATCGAGCGCGACCACGACCAGCGCCACGACCCGCGCGAGATCGTGTGCGTCGATCGCGGGATCTACCTGGAGGCTCCGGGCCTGGCCACCGACGGTAATGACCAGCAAATCGCCCTGGCGACGGACGACGATCTCGGCGTCCGAGTCGGCTCGAATCGAGACCGCGTTGGCGAGATCGTCCGCGGAGAATGGAATGGCGTCGTCGACGATAATGGTCGGTTTGGCGAGCGCCGCGGTCGGGGCAGACGCGGCAAGGAGGGTGGCTCCGAGGACAGCTGCGCGGCTCGTCGTCATCGTCATCGTCATCTGGGGGTTAGTCGCAGCGTGCGCCCGAAACCGAAAAACTTTCCACGCGCCAGTGCTGCCGCGTGCTGACTTCGGGAGTGCGCCCCTCACGTCTGCCTAGCTCGTACCTACCGTCGACGGAAACCGCCCGTCATTACGGGCAGGTTGGCTTGACGCGTAAGAGCGCGCCTCGCTAGGTTCCGATCTATGACCAAGCCCAAGGCAGGTGGGGAGCAGCCGGTGGAGATACCGGACACGCTTCCCATCCTTCCGCTCCGCAACTCCGTGCTGTTCCCGGGGGCGATCATCCCGATCGACGTCGGCCGCCGAAAGAGCGTCCGCCTCGTCGAAGATGCCATCGCGAAAGAGCGCCCGGTGATCGGCATCCTCACCCAGAAGGATGCGCGCACCGAAGATCCAGGATCCGGCGACCTGTACATGATCGGATGTGCCGCGCGCATCTTGAAGGTCATCAAGCTCGCGAAGGACAACTTCAGCGTCATCCTTCAAGGCGTCTCGCGCTTCGAAGTGTCGACGTTCGACGGAGCCGAGCCGTTCCTCGCGGCGAAGGTCCGCAGCGTTCCCGATCCGACGTCGAGCGACGTCGAGCTCGATGCGCTCGTGATGAACCTCAAGGACATCGCGAAGCGCGTCGTGAAGCTCATGCCCGAGCTGCCGAAGGAAGCGGGCGCGCTCGTCGATAGCGTGACCGAAGCGGGTCACCTCGCGGATCTGATCACGAGCCACCTCGAGCTCGAGGTCGGCGAGAAGCAGGACGTCCTCGAGACGTTCGATCTCAAGACCCGCACGCGCAAGGTCCTCCAGTTCCTGTCGCGCCAGCTCGAAGTGTTGAAGGTGCGCGAGCGCATCAACACGCAGGTGCAAGAGGAGATGGGCCGCAACCAGCGCGAGTACGTGCTGCGCCAGCAGCTCAAGGCGATCAAGGAAGAGCTCGGCGAGCTCGATGATGGTGGCGGTGACCTCGACGAGTTCGGCGAGAAGATCACGAAAGCCAAGATGCCCGAGGAGGCCGAGAAGGTTGCGAAGAAGCAGCTCGATCGCCTCAAGGGCATGCAGCCGTCGAGCGCGGAGTACACCGTCACGCGTACGTACCTCGAGTGGCTCGTCGAGCTGCCGTGGTCGATCTCGACCGAAGATCACATCGAGCTGCAGGAAGTTCGTCGTTGCCTCGACGAGGATCACTACGACCTCGACAAGGTGAAGAAGCGCATCGTCGAGTACATGGCCGTGCGCAAGCTGAAGAACGACAAGAAGGGACCGATCCTGTGTCTGGCGGGTCCCCCCGGTGTCGGTAAGACCTCGCTCGGCCGCTCCGTGGCGCGTGCGATCGGACGCAAGTTCGGTCGGATCTCGCTCGGTGGCGTGCGCGACGAGGCCGAGATCCGCGGTCACCGGCGTACCTACGTCGGTTCGTTGCCGGGTCGCATCATCCAGGGCATCAAGAAGGCGGGCACCAACAACCCGGTCTTCGTGCTCGACGAGATCGACAAGCTCGGCCACGACTTCCGCGGCGATCCAGCGAGCGCGCTCCTCGAGGTCCTCGACCCCGAGCAGAACAGCTCGTTCAGCGATCACTATCTCGAGGTCACGTTCGATCTCTCGAAGGTCCTGTTCATCGCGACCGCGAACCAGCTCGACCCGATTCCGTGGGCGCTTCGCGATCGTCTCGAGATCATCGAGCTGCCCGGTTACACGCGGCAGGAGAAGAAGCAGATCGCTCGCAAGTTCCTCGTGCCCAAGCAGCTCGAGGATCACGGCTTGACCGAAGAGCGCGCGGAGATGACCGACGAAGCTCTGTTCGAGATCGTCGATTCGTACACGCGTGAAGCTGGCGTTCGTAACCTCGAGCGCGAGATCGGTAGCGTGTTCCGCGCGGTCGCCGTGAAGGTGGCCGAGGGCAACGCGAAGGACCACGAGGTCCTCACGTCGAAAGAGGTCGAGGAGTTCCTCGGTCCGAAGAAGTTCGTCAGCGAAGTCGCGGAGCGCACGGCAGAGCCGGGCGTCGCCACGGGGCTCGCGTGGACGGCGGTCGGCGGCGACATCTTGTTCATCGAGGCATCGCAGATGCCCGGTAAGGGCAAGTTGACGCTGACGGGACAGCTCGGCGACGTCATGAAGGAGTCGGTCACGGCCGCGCTCTCGTACGTGCGTGGTCGCGCGGCGGCGCTCGGGCTCGACCCGGGCAACTTCCTCGAGAACAAGGACCTCCACGTCCACGTGCCCGCGGGCGCGGTTCCCAAGGATGGCCCGAGCGCGGGTGTGACGATGTACACGGCGCTCGTGTCGCTGTTCACGGGCGTGCCCGTGCGGCCCGACGTCGCGATGACCGGCGAGATCACGCTGCGCGGTAACGTGCTGCAGATCGGCGGCGTGAAGGAGAAGCTCCTCGCTGCTCACCGCGCCGGCATCAAGCGCGTGATCATCCCGGAGCGGAACGTGAAGGATCTGATCGACGTTCCGGATGAAGTGAAGAAGGAGATGGAGATCCTGTCGGTGAAGCGCATGGACGAAGTCCTCGCGCTCGCACTCAAGGATCCGCCGGCTTCCATTCTCGACCTGGCCAAGGCCGCTCAGGCCGAAAACCACCCGACCGCCTGACGTATGATCGCGGGATGGTGCGCCGTGACGACGACGACGGATCGCAAGATCCGGAGCTGTCACGCTGCGCTTCTCCCGCGGGTGCAAGTCCCGCCTCGGTAAGCGTCGGAGCGCCGAGTAGCGGGTCGCCGGAGCCGCGAGAGATCGTGGAGGCCGAAGCGCGACGTCAGGAGCCCGTGAACAACGGGAGGCAAGGACGCGGGCCGCAACAGGAAGTGAAGCTCGAGATCCTCGTCGCGGAGTACACCCTCGACGGCGCGTGCGACGTGAAGCGTGGGTCGCCCGACGCGCTCGTGCTCGTCGAGCATCTCTCGCTCTGCCCGACCTCGTTGTGGGCGAGCCCGACCGGGCACCTGTGGGCCGCGACCACCAGCATCGTTCGCGATCTGACGAATCAGACCTCGTGGACGCTGCTCGCCTCACCCGTGCCGCCGACGGGCATGATCTCTGGACGCGATGACACGCACGTCTGATTCGTCGCGGGACGCGAGATCTGGTTCTTCGACGGAACGTCGTGGACCAAGCATCTCGGGCTCTCCGTCCCGACGGACTTCGATTGGATCTCCGCCGGCGCGAACGGCGCGGTTGCTACGGCGCGCAGACCGACACCGGTGACGTGGCTGTTGTTCGAGGGCGAAGCGACTCCGACGTGGAACAAGCTGCGTCTTCCGAGCGAGAGCACGGCAATGATCGAACCTCAACTGCGGCCGTGGGGCATCGTGTTCCGAACGACGGACGCCACCCTGCGCTACTCGGTGTGGGAGAATGGCTGGCCGCAATGAGCGACGCCTACCGCAAAGATCCTGACGGCGATCCACTGGGCGAGCCTGCTAGAGAGACCGAGGCCATCACGCAGTTCGGCCGCTGGCGCGATCGCGTTCGTATGCTCGGCGTGCTGGTGTTCGCGATCGCCGGCATCGCACCGGCGGCGATCGCTTGGTACGTCGTCCAGGACTATCAATTCGCGCACAACCACGGGCGAGCACTGCTCGTCGTGAACGTCGGCAGCGCCGCGATCGTGTGGGGACTGATGTTCTTCATCGGCGCGTTCGTCGGACGGCGCCTCGTTCGCGCGCGCGCACCCGAGAAGCTCGCGTCGCTCGCGAAGCTGTACGAGGTTCCGATCGCGAAGCTCCAAGACACCGCGACCATGGTGGACAAGCTATGACCGAACCGTACCGCAGCACCACGAACACCTGCCCCTCGTGCGCCGCGCCCCTGCGCGACTTCGCGAAGCGGCTCGTCTGCGATCAGTGCGGTGGCATCATGATCGGCGCGAAAGACTTCACGACCGCGTGTGAAGACGTCGCCGGCATCGACCTCCCGCTCGTCATCGACGATGGCGAGCCGACCACTGTGCCGTGCCCGCGCTGCGGGGTCTCGATGTCGACGTGCAAGGCCACCGTCGGCGAGAAGAAGCTCAAGCTCAAGTTCCTTCACTGCGAGCGCGATGGACTGTGGTGCGCGTCCGGCGTGCTGACCGGCGTGTTCGCGGTCGTCGGCCGCACGTGGGGACACAGCGCACCACCGAGTCGTGGTGCCGGCTCGACGACAGGCCTCGACGGGCTCCCGGTCCCGCAGCATCGTCCCGCGAGTGGTGCGCTCGCGATCAGCCAGTGGCGCGACCGCCCGCGCAAGCGGCCACCGACGGTGACGCCGGTGAACATCTATCGCGATCAGGTGCTCGCGTGTCCTGCGTGTCCTCGACACGATCGCAAGGAGCTCGTGTTCGCAGGTGATCGCTGGGCGTGCGAAGGCTGTCACGGAGCGTTCGTCGAGCGTGGTGCGCTCGAAGCGCTCGTCGAGGAGATGGCGAATCAGCCCTACGAGCTCGCCGCGCCATCCGGCGACGCCGGGACCCGCACGTGCCCGGTGTGTATCGAGCCGATGATCGTCGAGAAGCTCGGCGCATCGACCACGATCGATCGCTGCGCCAAGCACGGCGTGTGGTTCGACGAGCACGAGCTGCAGACCGCGCTGGTCGAGATCGGAATCCCCGAAAAGACGGGGCTCGTCGGCTGGCTCAAGCAGCTATTCTAAGGAATGACCGATCCGTATCGGCACCCCGCCCAGAGCTGTCCCGCCTGCAGCCGCGCGCTGCGGGTGTTTCACAAGCGCCTCGTTTGCGATGACTGCGATGGGATGTTCCTGTCCATCGACGATCTCGCCGAGCAGATCCGGCAGCTCACGGGCGTGCTCCCGGTGTTCCAGTTCCACGACGAGGCGCCCGGTAAGCGCCCGTGCCCGCACTGCACCGGCGCGATGTCGACCCTCACGCTCCAGATCGCGATCGATTCGGAGCAGGTGAAGCCGAAACCGACGCTCGACCGGTGCGGGGTGCACGGGATCTGGTTCGACGGCGAGGAGCTGGCGGCCGTGTTCCAGAAGGTGATCGGCAAGGGGCCGGGCGGCGGGGTCGACCGGAAAGCTCCGACGAGACTTCAGGGAAGCACCGCCGCGGGCGAGTGGCGGACTCGCAGTGGGATTCCCGAGTGGTGGGGCTCTCTCGGGAGCACCCGGTCAGGTTCGTAGGGAGGAACCTCGCCGATCGGTGAGAAACCAGGGGCGAGGCTTGACGGGCAGATGCGGTCTACTTAGGTTGCCCAGCACACAATCCTGCTGAGGTTATAGACGTCATGGGCAAGATCATCGGTATCGACCTGGGCACCACCAACTCCGTGGTTGCGATCATGGAAGGCAAGGAGCCCAAGGTCATCCCCAACGAGGAAGGCTCGCGCCTCACTCCCTCGGTGGTCGCCTTCGACGAAAAGGGCGAGGTCCTTGTCGGACAGATCGCTCGTCGTCAGGCAATCACCAACCCCGAGAACACCGTGTTCTCTAGCAAGCGCTTCATGGGTCGGAAGTTCACCGATACCGTCGTCCAAGAAGAGGCGAAGCGCGTTCCGTTCAAGATGGTCGCGGCCAGCAACGGCGACGCGACGATCGAGATCCGCGGCAAGCGGTACTCGCCACCGGAGATCGGTGCGCGCGTGCTGATGAAGCTGAAGCGTGCCGCCGAGGAGTATCTCGGCGAGACGGTCAGCGAGGCGGTGATCACCGTCCCCGCGTACTTCAACGACAGCCAGCGCCAGGCGACCAAGGATGCAGGCAAGATTGCCGGCCTCGAGGTCAAGCGCATCATCAACGAGCCCACCGCGGCAGCGCTCGCCTACGGTCTGGACAAGACCAAAGAGCAGCTCATCGCCGTGTTCGATATGGGCGGCGGCACGTTCGATATCTCCGTCCTCGAGGTCGGTGACAAGGTTGTCGAGGTCGTCTCGACGAACGGCGACACGCACCTCGGCGGCGATGACATCGACAACCGCCTGATGGACTGGCTCGTTGCCGAGTTCAAGAAGAGCACCGGCATCGATGTCTCCAAGGACAAGATGGTCCTCCAGCGCCTCAAAGAGGCAGCGGAGAAGGCGAAGATCGAGCTGTCCAGCGTGCAGGAGACGGAGATCAACCTCCCGTACCTGACCGCCGACGCGACGGGACCCAAGCACCTCCTCCAGAAGCTCTCGCGCTCTGCGTTCGAGCGGATGATCGAGGACATCGTTGCCCGTGCGATGGAGCCCTGCAAGAAGGCGCTGTCGGACGCCGGCAAGAAGGTCGAAGACATCCACGAGGTCGTTCTCGTCGGTGGCTCGACGCGTATCCCGATGGTCCAGGCGCGCGTGAAGGAGTTCTTCAAGCGCGAGCCGAACCGCAGCGTGAACCCCGACGAGGTCGTGGCGCTCGGTGCCGCGGTCCAGGGCGGCGTCCTCTCGGGCGACGTCAAGGACATCCTCCTCCTCGACGTCACGCCGCTGTCTCTCGCGATCGAGACGCTCGGCGGTGTGGCGACCGTGCAGGTCCCGCGCAACACCACCATCCCGACACGCAAGAGCGAGACGTTCTCGACGGCCGCGGATAACCAGAGCTCGGTCGAGGTCCACGTCACCCAGGGCGAGCGCCCGATGGCGAAGGACAACAAGACGCTCGGCAAGTTCCAGCTGACCGGCATCCCGCCGGCCCCGCGTGGTGTTCCGCAGATCGAAGTGACGTTCGACATCGACGCGAACGGCATCCTCAACGTGTCGGCCAAGGACAAGGCGACCGGTGCGGAGCGCAACATTCGCATCGAAGCGTCGAGCGGTCTGTCGGACGCGGACATCAAGCGCGCCGTCGACGACGCTGCGAAGCACGAAGAAGAGGACAAGGCGCGCAAGGAATCGATCGAGGCTCGCAACCAGCTCGACACCTTGCTCTACGGCACGCAGAAGCTCGTCAAGGAGAACGAGGGCAAGCTGCCCGACACGGAGAAGCTCATGATCGAGGAGGCCCTCAAAGAGGCCGAGGCGGTACTCGAGAAGAACCGCGAGGGTGGCAACGCGCAAGAGCTGCGCGATGCGTTCGAGAAGCTCCAGGCCGCGGCGCACAAGCTCGCCGAGGCGATGTACAAGAACTCCGGTGGTGGAGAAGCGCCGCCTCCGTCGGACTCGGGCTCCGAGCCGCCGAAGGATGACGTCATCGACGCCGAGTTCGAAGACAAGACCTGACGGTCGTCGTCGTGGAATCAGCGGGCTCGCGGAAACGCGGGCCCGTTGGCGTTTCGGCCTACAATCAGCGGGTGCGGTGGACGTTCGCGCTGCTGGTGCTCGCATCGTGCGGCGACAACATCCGCATGATCGAGAGCGGTAGCCGCCTCGAGGCGATCGTCGACGTGGGAGGCGAGGGCGCCGAAGCGATCGCCTACTACCGCGACCTGCGCGAGGACATCGACTGCGCGTTCCGGCGCGATCGCCGGAGCGAGTGGCGATGCTTGCCCCGCGCGCTCGTCGAGCCCGCAGGGTTCGCCGACGATCAGTGTGTCCAGCCCGCGTTCGAGTGTCGCGATTGCGGTGATGATCGCGCGGCGGTCATCCTCGAGCCCGGGTGCGGGGGCGCGGCGGCCGTTCCCCTCGCTCTCGCCAGCGGCCCGGTGCCGAGCTTCGTGCGCGTGGCGGACATCTGTGTCCGCGCCGAGTTTCCGCCCGGCTCGTATTACACGGTGACGAGCGTGCCCGAGGAGACCTATGTCGCGGCCGCGTTCGAGGATCATCTCGTCACGGAGCAGTTCGGCACGCGCACGCTCGTTGCCGACGACGGCACGCGCACGATGTTTCACCACGCGTACGAACGCGCCGGCGCGCGCGACTGTTCGTTCGTCGGCGGCGTGGCCGGACCGTGCCTCCCGGGAACGATCGGTAGCACCGAGCTGGGGCCCGCGTTCTTCTTCGCGGATGACGCGTGCTCGTCGCGCGCCGCGTTCAACATCGAGCCGCTCGACGCGCGGGCCTGTCCGCCACCCACGCACGTGCGATTTGGCGGCGAGATCCATCAGCTCGCCGCGATCGGCCCGCGTGCGTTCGAACGCAGCCCGATCGACTCGAGCTGTGCTCCCACCGAGCAGACCGATCTCGCGTTCTTCTCGATCGGCGCGGTCGATGCCACGCTGCCGCGGGCCGACGTGATCGCGCTCGGAACCGGACCGGCGCGCCCCGTCTACTACGCGACCGAGGACATGCCGCTCGCGTTCGCCGACCACTGGGTGGACGTCGACAACATGCCGTGCTTTCCGCTGGCGACCGTCCAGGGCCGCCGGTGCATCGGGCGATCGCTCTCGCTGTTCCCCGCCGACATCCGGTATGCCGATGTCACCTGCTCGATCGAGCTCGTCCCGAACCCTGAAGGCGACCTCTACGCGCTGCGTTGGGACGGTGCGACCACTGCCCGAGAGATCACGGAAGCCAGCGTCGTCGCGAGCGTTCACGCGCTCCGGGCGTTCCCGGCCACCGAGATGTACGAGCTGCGCGACGGCTTTTGCATCTTGTCGCCGGATCCGGCTGTCTTGATGGCGTTCGTCGGGGGGCCGCTCGATCTGCAAAAGTTCCCGAGCGTGACGCGGCGCCCCGCCGAGTAACCAATCCTTCGCCAGTCGCGCCGCGGCGTGCATACTAATCGTCTGTGCGCTTCGCTGTGGTTGCCGTGGTGTGCTCCGTCCTCGGAGGATGCGTCGAGCTCGGTCTGATCGAAGACGGAACAAGCGTCTCGATGGGCAAGCCGAGCGGCGGGTATCTCGTCGCGGGGCGCCGGCTTCCAGATCACGGCGATGGCTTCACCACACGAGACATCTGGCGCACGCGGGGTGTTCGCTACGGGACCGACGAGCTGGTCGATCTGATCACTGCTGTCGGACGTCAGCTCGCGCAGACCAAGGGCGAGAAGCTCGTCGTCGCAGATCTCTCCCCGCGCAACGGCGGTGAAGCGCGACGATGGCATCGCTCGCATCAGAGTGGACGCGATGTCGACCTCGTCTACTTCATGCGGGACGCACAGGGCAAGCCGATGGAATCCGATGCGATGCGCGTCTTCGACGAGAACGGCGTGGCGAAGGATGGCAGTGGCATCTCGATCGATATCCCGCGCACGTGGGAGCTCGTTCGCTCGCTCGTCACGTCGCGCGAGGCGATCGTTCAATGGGTGTTCATCTTCCAACCGATCGCGAACAAGCTGCTCGAGCACGCGATCGCGAAGGGCGAGCCCGAGGTGATCCTCGATCGCGCGCGGCTGGTGATGAAGCAGCCCGGTGACAGCGCGCGGCACGACGATCACATCCACGTGCGTGTCTACTGCAGCGATCGCGATCGCGCGTACGGCTGCGTGGACATCGGTCCGATGGAGCCGATGATCGAGCGCCTCGCGGCGTACGAGCCGGAGCTTCCCGGTCTGATCACCGAAATGGTCTCGGGCGCCGCGAACGTGGCGGCGACGGAAGTGTTGATCGGGCGCTAG
>Ga0154020_10003304_pt1 | contig 19445 bp, 13 predicted proteins | sample Klosneuvirus_201_FD_109709 | JGI IMG/M metagenome (GOLD analysis project Ga0154020, IMG submission 109709) | Active sludge microbial communities from wastewater, Klosterneuburg, Austria - Klosneuvirus_20160825_MG | ecosystem: Engineered > WWTP > Aerobic digester > Activated sludge | place... | reverse complement strand
TTTAGGTGCTGGCTGTGTTAGTCGTAAGTCTTTAATCATTAGTCGGGAGTCCGGAGTACAGACAGTCGTTAGTCTGGAGTCTTTAATCGGTCTTCAGGGACTTCGAACCTTGTGCCCCCGCTGCGCGGGATTTCGCCTGCGGCTCAACTTGTATCCCCGCTGCGCGGGATTTCGCCTTCGGCTCAACTTGTGAATTGAGTCTTTCATTTCCCTTTGCTCCTATCGTTTGCTCCAACATTGAACGTTGTAAGTCTGGCTCAGTTTTCGCGACCCTCAGAAGTGACGACCTTTGTAACAGCATCTGACTACAGTTCCGCGGAGAAATGAAATGGACCCTTCTTACTGATCTGGACCAGCTGGATGCGATCGACGATGCTTCACGGGAACGGCCCGTATTGATCTTCAAGCACAGCACGCGGTGCAGCATAAGCAGTGCGGCCTTGGGGCGATTGGAACGTGCATGGGCACCGGCGGATGATGCACACATCGCGTACTTCCTTGATCTGCTGAAATACCGATCGATCTCCAACGCGATCGCTACCCGCTACAGGATCGAACACGAATCGCCGCAGGCGTTGGTGATCAGGAACGGCAAGTGCGTGGGTGTCTCAGCACATTTCGGGATCACATACACCGACCTGATCACGCAGTTGAAGGCCGAAGCATGATCCGTTTTGCGCAATATCGGAAATGGGCCATGCGTCAGTTGTTACTCATGGCAACGTTCGCGGCGTGCACTGCATTGTTCGCTCAAGAAAAGCTTTCCGCGGATGAGTTGGAACGCTTCTCCTTGTTGCACGCGACAGCTTCGCAGCCTGTTGTTGAAGGGAACGGATCCATTGCGCTTGTTGGTCGTTCACTTCCACCTATTCCTTCCACGTGGAACTATTCTTCCCTAGGTCTCTTTTGCAAACTGGATGTTCAGTTGGAACGGCACTTTCCACTACCGCTCTTCTTTCGTGTTGGCGGGGATGTCCAACAGGTCGAGCTTTGGGAAGGAAAGCACGATCCATCGCACTGATAGGCCCCGTATGTTGCCTCTCGACCCGCAGCGCACATGTACGTGATCCTGCGAACCACCGTACGCGCGGTTCTGCATTTGTATTGCGGCCGGATCAATGTGCTCCATGCTGAACCTCTTCCTCCAAAGGTGCCACTTTTGCTGGCGAGCAACCACCCGAATTCGTTCTTCGATGCCTTGGTCATCGCTACCCATTTGGACCAACGGATCTACTTCTTGGCCCGGAGCGATGTGTTCCGAAAGCCGATCATCGCACGGCTTTTAGGCGCGATGAACATGATCCCGATCCACCGGCTCAGCGAAGGAAGGAACGAACTGCACAAGACCCAAGACAGCTTCCAACGATCGCACGAGATCCTGCAGAACGGTTCCTCCGTGCTGATCTTTTCGGAAGGGCTTTCGGTGAATGAGAACGGACTTCGAACGTTGGGAAAGGGAACCGCACGTATCGCGCATCGTGCTTGGTACGGCAGCAACCCGACAGCACTGGTCGTAGTGCCTACTTGGTTGCACTACGATACGTTCCACCGACCATTCATGGATGTGACCCTCGCCACCGGGGCATTGATGCGCGCCAAGAATGAGGTACCGACTTCGGAACCGTTCTTCCTCCATTCATTCAATCAAGCGCTTCAAGAACACCTCTTGGCCACCGGTGAATTCACGGACCGCAGCCTTAGTGCGGTCCACAAGGTCGGGCGCAGATCATGGGTGGGAACTTTGATCGGCGCGATCTGTGCTGCGATGGCCTTGCTCTTACACGCGCCTTGGTATTTCGCACTACGAGCCTTCACCGGCAGGAAAACGAAAGGCACCGTGTTCTTTGACAGTGTTTTGTTCGGTCTGTTATACATCACCTATCCAGTCTGGTTGGTGGTTCTGGCACTTGTCACAAAACTGCTCGGTGGCTCGTGGGCCGAAGCATTGGTCGTAGCGCTGAATGCACCGCTTTGGGTGTACCTGTTGCGGAAAGTGCAGAACCGTTCCATGTAACCGCAGTCTTAGCAGATAGCGCGACCGAACCAATTAACCGCACCAACAGGTTACTTACACCTCACCGGCATTGGATCTGTAGTTCAACATCTTCCGGTAGATGCGAACGATGTCTTCCTGTGCAGCGCCATTGCGGTACATGCGCACCGCTTTCAAATTCGCGAACTGCACACGCAACCAAGAATTGTGGTCGTATTTGCGGGCGGAGACCAACGTGGCCTGATCTGAAAGGTGGAAGTTGCCGATCTGTCGGAGGCGCATCAGAAGGTCGTATTCCTCCATGATCAACAACTCTTCCTTATAGCCCTTGGCGCGTATGAAAAGATCACGCGAAACCCAAATGCTCTGGTCGCCCCCACGGAAATACGGCCGATCGAAGCGGGTGAAGAATGCATTCACCTTGAGCATGTAACGATCACTATCGAAGCGCGTTCTGAAACTACCGTGATCCGCACCTTCCGACAGTGCAGCAGAAATAATGGCAGCAGTTCCTAACGGTGGTCGTGTATCTGCATGCACGAAGTGGAAGATGTCGCCCTGCGCCAATGAAGCTCCATGGTTCATTTGTCCGGCTCGGCCCTTGATCGGTGAAACCTCCACCGTGGCTCCTTCAGCCAAGGCAAGCTCCAAGGTAGCATCCGTGCTTCCTCCATCACTTACGATCACCTCAATAACGCACTCCTGCGCTCGTACGTGCTTCAGCAAGGGCACAATGTTGCTGGCCTCGTTGTAGGTGGGTATGATCACGGAGATGTGCACGGTGGGAAAGGTAGCCCGCTGCGTCGCCCAATATCCATTGCGCGGCCAAAGTGCACTGTGGTCACCGATCCCATTCCGACGTATCCTTGCATCCTATTGTCCGCTAAACATCATGGTCCGGTCCGGCATGGTCCACTCCAGCGAAGGAACGTGTGAATACACTATGAGGTGGGTCGTGATCCTCCTACTCTTCAGCTTCACGTTTGGAGTAGCCAGCGGCCAGAGCGACACCACAGCAGTGCCGAAGAACGTGAAGTTCCTAACGTTCCCATTCGCCTTCTACACACCGGAAACGAACATGGGTTTCGGAGGCCTTGGCTTGACCACCTTTCGATTCCGGAACGAGCCGATCACAACGCGCAGATCCCAGGTCGGAATAGGTGTTGCCTATACTCTGTTCAGGCAGTTCCTGCTCTACGTGCCCTACCAGTTCTTCTGGAAAAAGGAGCAATACAAGCTTTACGGCGAGCTGGGCTATTTCACGTATTTCTACTACTTCAATGGCATCGGTCCGGATCCCTCGGCAAAGCGACGTGAGTCGTTCGATGTCAACTTTCCAAGGGTCCAAGTGAACTTCCTGGACCGGATCGTTCACCCCGTATATCTGGGTATTCGTTACGCCTTCGACAACTTCAACTTTACACGGTTCGACCCTGCCGGCGCGCTTCAGGAACGGACCATTCTCGGAACTGCCGGAGGGGTGATCTCCGGCTTTGGCCCTGTGGCGAACTTTGATACGCGCGATGGCATCTTCATTCCCTACCGTGGAATTCTTGCGGATGCTTCGTTCATGGTGAACAACTGTGCCTTGGGAAGCGACTACAATTTTCTGCAGACCAACATTGAGATCAGCGGTTACATCCCGTTGAAGCAATTGGCCGGAAGATCGACGACCGGCCGACTGAACCAACCCGTGTTGGGCTTGAACCTTACGATGTATGGAGCGCACGGGGACGTTCCCTTTTATGCCATGGGTTTGATCGGTGGACCCAAGCGCATGCGCGGGTATTACGAGGGCTACTTCCGCGATCGGAAGATGATCGAGGGACAGGCCGAATTCCGCATGCCGCTGTTCAACAAGTGGAAAGGGAACTGGAAACGGTTCGGAGCTGTGGCCTTCGGCGGACTTGGCACTGTTTCTCCCACGTGGAAGGCATTCGCCGTGAACAACGTGGTGTACACTTATGGTGCGGGACTACGCGTATTGTTGGATCGGGCACAGGGCATCAACCTGCGCGTGGATTATGCATGGAGCGCGACGACTTCCGGGTTCTACCTCAGTATCGGTGAAGCATTCTGAAGAGCCTTTGCGGCAGAACCTCGACGCTGCGCTTTCCGAGAATTGTGATCACTGAACTCAGAAATGGATCATCGGGCAATAGGGTCCCATGGATCCAAAAACAAAAACCACCCTACGGATCGTGGGCCAGTTGTGTTCCGTTGCGCGACCCCGATCCACCCATTGCTCGATAACCAGACCAGGGCCGCGCTTCGGAAGAGACCATCCTTGCCGGATCAGCGCGGCGTATGTTGCGCGGTAAAGGCGCATGCTTGGTTCTTGGTGCGTGCCAAAGATGGATCTTGGTGGCGCCCCAATACCATCATAACGATACGGGTTCTGTTCAAGCACCGGAAGCTGCTTCCAACTCCGCGATGGTCTTCTTCGCCATGGCCAAACGGATCTCGTTGTTCGTATCCACCAGTCGCTTGCTCGCCCACTTCTGTATGCGTTGGTGCAAAGGAGCCAGCAAGGCGGCAACGCAAACGAGCGCCAACAGCATGAAGATCGGCGTGTTGTTCGTGAGGCTTCCGATCAGCGGGCTCAGGAGAAGGTTCACGAATTCGAAGATGATCAACAGCGCCACTACGCTCAGGAAGGAGATGACCTTGGCGCTGGCGAAACGGCTTCGACTGAAGACGAGGAAGCCGATGATGAATGCCACGATGCCGAATGCGATCAGCGCGAATTGCATGTTGCGTCCACGTTGTTGCTGGTCCTGAACACGCGCCACAGCGAGCTGTTGCTGTCGTGCTTCTTCTTCGAAGGTCATCAACTGGGTCTGCTGGATCGCCTTGAAATTGTAGAGGCTGTCGTTCGCCACCTTGTACATCTCGCTGTACTTGAAGGCGCTGTCCACATGACTTTTGCGGTAGAGGTCCGTGAGCAGCTTCGCCGGCTTCATCACCATGGTGGAGAAAGGCGTCCCTTGCACCACGTCGATGGCCTTCTTGGCATAGATGATGGCGGTATCGCTTCGGCCTGCGGCCGCGTGGAAAGTGGCGAGGGCCGTATAGGGTATGTTGATGTACTTGGGTGATCCGATGCGATGGCCTTCTTCGATCGCGAGTTGGATGTAATTCTCGGCGAGCCTCGGATCGCCCATGCGCGCTTGGATCGCTCCGAGCTGTCCGTAGATGGCACCGAGGTAATCCTTGATGCCACTGCTCATGGTGATCTCGTAGGCCTTTTGCGTGTGGATGAGGGCGGAGTCCAACTGGCCGGCTGCCAAGTAGGTCTCGCCCAGGAACATGGGGCCCACGATGGTGAACATGTTCACATCTGCGATCTTGGCAGCGTTCGCGATCGACTTCTTGCCGTATGCGATCGCGGTGGGATAGTCTTGTAGGTCCAAGTAGTTGGTGGAGACGCCAGCGTACGCACTTGCAAGTAGCCGTGGATCGCCGGTCTCCTCGGCCACCGCCACGCCCTTGATGTTGTATTCCAGTGCTTTCGCCGTGCTTCCGAACACGCGGTAGTCGTAGCCCAGACAAAGTAGGCCCAAGGTCTGCGAAACCTTGTCGCCGGTCATCTGCCCGTGCACCAGGAGCACATCGGCATTGTGCATGTCCAACACCGGATTGGTCTCAGAGACCGTAAGCGTGCTGAAGGCCAGATAGAACCGGGTACTGTCGTTCTTCTCCGCTGCGATCTTGGGCAGCAACTCTTCAATGGTTTGGGCGTAGCCAACACCTGACAGCATCATGCCAAGAGCGCTGACGAAGCAGATCACAATGGACCGAAAAACGAATGCGGAATTCATGGGCTGGTGAAGTTGGAACTTGGAATGGCCAAAGCTCCTTCAGCGAAAAGGATCTACACCTCGTAGAAATACCGGTTCTTGATCAACACCAAAATGAACAGGGTGGATCTTCTTGCGAAGACCCACCCTGGAGTACAAAGCGCTACGGGAGAGCTAGCGCTGTACCATGATCTTGAAAACTTGCTGCTCGCCATTGCGCATAGCGAGAAGGTAGTAGGCACCAGAAGCCACAGCGCTCAGGTCCATTTCCATGGTACGTTGACCAACTACGATGAATGGAGCCAATACCTCTTGGCCCAATCCGTTGCGGATGCTGATATGGAGTGGCGTCGCATCTGTTGTTGATGGACGGAGTTGGAAGATGCCGTTCGATGGGTTCGGTTGTACCGTGAACCAATCCTCCGCGCCAGCTTCGTTGGTTGAGATGCCCGTATTATAGTCCACGTTCACTGTTATGCAACTTGTGAGTTCGCAACCGCTGACCATCACTGTTACGCAGAGTTGCACCGGACCGGGGGTGTTGTCGGCTTCTGCAACAAGTACGAAAGCGTTGTTGTCAGTACTCGTCCATCCGTTCGGGAGATCCCATAAGTAGCTGGTGGCGTTCGCAACAGGGTTCACCACATACGCATTGCTGCTGTTGCCGATCACGGTGCTGGCACCTGCGACTGATCCGATCGTAAGCGTTGTTCCGCTGCAACCGCAATCCATGCTACGCACGTCGTTGACAGTGCAGGCGAGACCATCATCGCAAGGTGATCCGGGTAGCGCTGCTCCACCGATCACACCAAGGCAATCGATCACTTGACCGGTGCACATGCAGTCCGTAGTGTACACATCGTTGCCGGTGGTCGTATTGTTATCGTCACATGGTGTGCCGGGTTGTGCGGTACCGCCAGCTACGCCATTGCAATCGTTGGCGAGCGTTCCGGCGCAGATGCAATTGGGGTTGTACACATCGTTGCTCGTGCTCGCGTTGGCATCATCGCATGGCGTGCCTACGGTGCTTGTTCCGCCAGCCACTCCAGCGCAATCAATGAGCGCACCTGCGCACTGGCAGTTGTTGGCGATCACATCGTTGCCAGTGGTGGCGTCCCCATCGTTGCAGGGCAGTCCAGGCAATGCGGGGCCACCGATAACACCATCGCAATCGATCGTTTGTCCTTCACACGCGCAGGAGCTGCTCCAGGTATCATTGCCGGTCGCCGCATTGTCATCATCGCATGGCGAACCGGGTTGTGCTATTCCACCGGGCACACCGGCACAATCCGTAACGGAGGTGCCGAGGCATGTGCAGTTCGCGGTCCATACATCGTTGTTCGTTTCCACGTTCTGATCATCGCAAGGTGATCCTGGCAATGCGCTACCACCCGGCGTATTAGTGCAGTCGTACACAAGGCCAGCGCACACGCAGCCGAGGTCATAAGCGTCGTTGCCGGTTGCTGCATTGCCATCATCGCAAGGCGTTCCAGGTTGGGCCGTTCCGCCTTGTATACCGGTGCAATCCGTTGCGAACGCACCAGCGCAAAGACAATTCGCGGTAAAGACATCCCCACCGGTGAGCGGATTGCCATCGTCGCAGGCTGTGCCGGGCAGTGTCGTTCCGCCGATCATACCTGCGCAGTCGATCACTTGACCAATGCAGTTACAGCCAACACCATATACATCGCCGCCAGTGGTGGGGTCATTGTCATTACAAGAAGTACCGGGCAACGCCGTTCCACCGGCAATACCTGCGCAGTCGATCAACTGACCCAAGCATTGGCACTGGTTCGTGTACACATCGTTCACGGTGTTCGGGTTGCTATCATCACAAGCGGTTCCAGCCACCGCAGGACCACCCGGGGTCCCTTCGCAATCCACCGAGATGCCAACGCACTGACAGTTTGCGCTCCAGGTGTCGTTGCCGGTGTTCGCATTGTTGTCGTTGCAGCTTGTACCGGGCAGCGCAGAGCCGTTGTTCGCTCCCAGACAATCCTGCGGAACGTTCGCGTTGATCACCACGGCATAGTCTTCCGTCTCACCGAGGGAATAATTATAGCACGCGTTCAGGATCGCGGGTTCGTTGCCCACCACCTGAGCACCTCGCACGCGCATCTTCGTTGAGCCCAATGCGGCGTTGCCGGGCACCGTAAAGAACAGATCGACGGTGGCACCGGGCAATTGGGCGGGAAATTGGCCGACAGACTCATTCACTTCGAAGGTATTGTCCTGGTCCCAATCGATCCACGCGGCGTAGCTATTTCCGGCATTTGTACCGGCATTGATGGAGAGCACACTTGAGGCGTTGCGTGAGAGCTGTGTGCTGAGTTGCGCACTGTAATCGGTGTAGGTGGATCCCGTCACGCCACCTGTTCCGGTGTTGTTGATGGTACCCAGTTGCACACCATCGATGTAGTCACCGAAAGCCGGACCCGACGCGCTCGTTGGTTCGCAATAACTGCCGAAGTTGCCGGGCCCATAGTGCGCTGCAATGGTGATGCTGGAACTGATATCCGGTTCGCAAAGGGAATAGAGGTAAAGCTCGATGCTATAGTCCGGACCTATCGGAAGTGTCGGCTCGGTAAGGACAAGGTTCGATAGCCCGAGGCATTCGCCCGCGGGAATGGTAACATCCTTACCGTTACCGGTGGAATTTAGCGGATCGCCAAGCGCTTCCAATTGCCCGGCTTCCGTGTTGGATTCGTTACGGAACTTCAGGTAGTAGGTCATTTCATCGGTACTGTTGTTGCAGATGTACAACGGGAAGGCGACAGGATCGCCGAAGGGAACTTCGTTCACCACCATGTAGTCGTTCCCGGGTGCGCCCACGCTCAACGATGGCTGCTCGCGTTGGTATCCACCTTCGTACGAACAACTCGTTTCGGAGATCGCTGTGTCCAATTCGAACACGTAAGTGCCGAAGACCTTGTCTTGTAGGATACGTACCCTGAAGCGATCGCCGAGGTCATCATCCTCCAGGTGATATCCCACGGTGTTGGTCACGGTGTTCGACCCGTTCTGGCCCGAACCGTAGCCATGGCTGAAGTGCGCGCCACCACCGGCAGTGATGCCCGATCCGCCAATGTTCACACCGAACTCGAAGGTCAAACCCGCATCCAGTGTTGCATCATAATTTATGGAGTAGCTTTCGGTATTGGTGGTGGTGAGGGAGTTATCGATGACAGCGCCCCCACCGAAGAAATTCTCTGGAGGGGTTGTACTGGCGATCGCATTCGCCTTGATGCTGTCGTTCATGTCCAACGTCTGTTGCCAAACGCTCAGTTGTGTCAATGTGGACTTGTACACCACGCTGTCGGCAATTGGATCAAGTGCCTCCAGCACCTCCTGGATCTCCGGCATCAGTACGGTCCTGATGTCGTTCTCGGTCGCGCTGTAACTACCCAGGTTCTCCACGGGCACCGTCACCATGTAATTGTTCTTATTGATGACCGGGCATGTTGGCCGCTCGATCACCTTCGCCATACCGTATGCGTAGCGCGTTGCTGTAAGCATGAACAGATCGCTGGGCGGGCCGACCGGATTGGTGCTATACGTGGTGGACGATTCCAGGCAGGTCAGGTTCTCGAAGTTCTGGGTCTCGGTCTGGGATGCGGAAATGTCCGCGCCTACCTCGCCGTAGATCTCCACGGGCACCGTAAGAACGAAGCCCAAGGTGAAGGACACCCCGATACGTGCTTTGAAATAGCCGTTCTCCGCTTCACCGGTGGTAACGGAGCGGGTCTCGCCCACGCAGGCGCCGTTGGTGGTAGATATACTAGCATAGCTGGCATCACCGGGCGGATCGCGCAGGATGTACAAGGGCAGCGCTGGCGTGTTGTAATAGCCGAGCACATTGGTGAAGACGTTACCGACGAACACCACCTTGAAGCGGACATCCGCGACAGGCTGTCCGCCTTGCTTGTAGCGCAGCCCGAACTCACGCACGCCGTTGTTGGGTTCGCCCCACGCGTCACCCAACTGGTGGGTTACAGTGATGTAGTCCTGAATGGTGATGTCCGTCCACCCGGGTATGCCGTTGATGGCGTGTGAATTCACCGTAGCGACACAGCTGGAGCAGTACTGGCCATCAACGAAGACATCGTAGGTGGGTTGCGCCTCATTGGCGGACGCATAGTTCAAAGCCACGTTGAACGACTGCGGACCCTTGGCCGCTGGCAAGGAGTAGTAGTTGGCGGTGGTACCGTATGTGCTGCCCCATGCAGCTGAAGGATCAGACATGGTGTAGCGGTAGTTGTTCACACCACAACCAGGTCCGGTGGTTCCGAAGAGGACCAAAGAAGTGGTATTGACCCCACCGGCACTGCCGTTCACTGGCACGCCGACCTGGTTGGATTGTGCCTGAACAGAATATGCTGTTGCGCCAAGCAGCACGGCCACGGCGGCATACCGCGCCGCCGCGGAGAGGCGGTAGCGTATGGAGAAGAGTGCAGGTAGTTTCATCGTTTTGAAGGGTTGGTGACTTATGGGTCAAAAGTGCCATGCGCCGTTCATCCCGCACCTAGTAGAAATACCGGTTCTGAATTCCGATCGAATAATTATCGGATCACCTTCTCGATCGCCGCCACCAGTTCCTCCTGTTTGAAAGGCTTCGGAATAAACCCGTCCATGCCCGCATCGATGCACTGCTGCACTTCGGCCTCCATCACGTTGGCGGTCATTGCGAGAATGGGGATGCGTGACTTTGCATTAGCAAGTGCACGGATCCGGCGCGTGGCTTCGTAGCCATCCATCACGGGCATCTGCACATCCATTAGGACCAGATCGAAATCATTCGCTTCCAAAAGGTCCAGCGCCACCTGACCATTCTCGGCCACGGTGATCGTAGCTCCAGGTGCCGCGTGCTTCAATTCCGCCTTTGCCACTAGCACGTTCAACTTGTTGTCCTCCACCAACAGAATGCGCAGATCGCTTGGTGCTTTCGTTTGAACAACACTGTTCGGCGCGGTAGGTTCCACTGGACCGGTAAAGGCGTTTGGCGCAGGCACCGATGTATAAGGAATGGTGACCCGGAAGGTGCTTCCTTTTCCCGGTTCACTATCCACAGTTATGCTTCCACCCTGCATGTCCACCACACGTTTGCAAATGGCCAGGCCAAGGCCCGAACCACCATAGCGACGGGTGTGATCGCTCTCCGCTTGCATGAACTCATCGAAGATGCGCGCCATGCGGTCCTGCCCTATTCCAATGCCGGTATCGGTGACCGTGAACGATAGACCGATGACACCGGCTTGCACTGCATGGTCGACAACGGACATCGACATCTTCACGCTGCCCTTTTCGGTGAACTTGATCGCATTACCTGCAAGGTTCATTAGCACCTGCTGTAATCTGGTGGGATCACCGATCACCTGCGCAGGTACTTCATTTTCGACACGCGCGTACAGCTCCAATCCCTTCTCTTTGGCCCGATATCCCAACACGTCCACCACACCGCGCAGGATCGCACGCGGGTCCATGGGCACGTTCTCCAATTCGAGTTTCCCTGCTTCGATCTTGCTCAGGTCCAACACTTCATTCACAATGCCCAACAGGTGTTCACTGCTGCTCGCGATGGCTTCCACATAGGTTCCGCGTGTCACCGGATCGATGTCCACATCCCGTTTCAACGCGGTGCTCATGCCCATGATCGCGTTCATCGGCGTCCGGATCTCGTGGCTCATGTTGGCCAGGAACTGCCGCTTAACTTGTTCGCTGTGTTCTGCACGCTGGCGTTGTTCATCGGCCTCGTCCTTCTTGCGCTGAAGCTGCGCAGTGCGTTCCGCTACGGTGCGTTCCAACAACTCCTTCTGCCTCTTCAAGCCACTGGTGCGCATGCGGATAAAGGCGAATACACCGCCCACAAATGCGAGCACATACAGCGCATAGGCCCACCAGGTGCGCCACCACGGTGGAAGCACAGTGAGCGTGAACGATGTGCCCTTCGTATCCCAAATGCCATCGCGGTTGTCGCCACGCACACGGAAGGTGTAGGTGCCGGGATCGAGGTTGGTGTATACAGCAGTACGATCGGTGCCGCTGCTGATCCAGTTGCGATCAAACCCTTCGAGCTTGTATTGGTAATGGTGCGATGCGGACGAAGAGAACTCCAACGTGGCGAACTCGAAGGTGATCATGTTCGCGCTGTGCGGGATGCTCATCCCTGCGGCCATGTATGCCGGTGTGCGCATCGGAGAGGTAGGATCGCGGAAATCCACCGGCTTGTTGAGGAGCCTGACGGCGGTGATCTGGATCGGTGAAGCCGTGCTATCCTCCACCAGCTGTTCTGGATCGAAGTAGTTGAAGCCGTTCACGCCACCGAAGTAAAGCACGCCGTTCGCAGCCTTGCAATAAGCATAGCGGTTGAACTCGTTGCTCTGCAGGCCGGCGCTCACGGTGAAACTCCTGACGGCTCCGGTGTTGCGATCGAAACGCACCAGACCTGCGTTAGTGCTCATCCAAAGGTGTCCTCGGGCATCGGCGAGCACACCGTACACCACGTCGTTGGGCATGCCATTGCTGGTATTGAAGCGTTGCACTTCGCCGGTGCGCGTATCGAATCGGTTCAAGCCACCTCCGCTGGTGCCGAGCCACAACACGCCGGTGGGTTCGTCCGGATCGGCACAGATGGAAAAGATGATGTCGGTAGCGAGCGTCCGGGAATTCTTCGGATCGCTCATGTAGTGCCGCCAGTCGCCGGTGCGGGGATCCAAGCGCAACAGCCCTTGCATGGTGCCTGCCCAGATGAAGCCATCGGGACCTTCGTGCAGTGCGGCCGTGAAATCGTATGGATCGTTCACCGCGGGTACGGGCCATCGGAACGGGGTGAGGACGTGGGTCCGCACGTCACAACGCCAGAGCGCGAGGTTGCCACCGAACCAGAGTGCATTGCCTGTACCGAGCATCAAGGGGAACAGGATGCCACCTTCTTGGGCACCCTGATCGAGCCGCGGCACGATCAGCTGCATGGCACCGCTGCCATTCCTATCGTATTGGATCAGCCGCCCATCGTTCATGGTGATCCAGTACATACCGAATGCATCCTCCACGATCATGTCGCTGCCGGTTTGCCAAATGTTCAACCGCGCGCCTGCCGCTACATCCTTCACGCTCTTGATGGCGGTGGTGTACTTCCGTAGTGCCGGATCGAATTCGCTCAGGAACTCCCAATACCGGCCCACCAGCACTTTTCCGGAAGCCGTAGGGACCAGCGCCCGGATGCTACGGTCCTCCCATTTGTTGAAGCGCTCGATACGAGGGTCGTATTTCACCAGCCCATAGCCGGAAGTGCCGAACCAGAGGGTGCCGCTGCCTTCAACGACGCAGCAGGCCAGGTCCGCCAGTGCCTTGTCCATCCGCGGGTCCACGGGGCGCACGATCGTCATGCGGCGTTCATGCGGATCGAAACGGTAAAGGCCGCTGTTCGTGGAGATCCATAAGTTGCCCGCCCGATCGATCACCGGCTGGTTGTTCTCCAAGCCCTCGTAGGGAAGCGGAAGCGTGTAGATGATGGACGCGCGCTTCGACGTGCGGTCCACTACGCTGATATGCCCCCCGCCGATACTATAGGTAATGTTGCGCACAGGGTCCTCGATGAAGCGGATGTGGGATCCTCCGTAGCGCGGGTCCACCGAGGGGGCTCGCGGTAGCGTGTCGAAAACATCACTTCCATCGTGTTCCGGCGTCACCCTCAGTACGGCCTGCGACGTACTGCCCCATAAACTGCTGTCACTGAGCTGACAGAACGTGAAACTGCCTTCGCGCCATTGTTGGGTAAATGCGGGCAGCGGCCTGTTCGCTGTTATGGCCTTCTCAAAAGTGACCTTCACCCATGCTTTGTTGCTGGACACCCACAAGTCGCCATGCGTATCCAGGGCGATGGAGCCCACCGGACCCCAGTTGCCGCCTGGATAGCGTATGGGCAAATGGATGAACTGTTCGGTGATGGGATCAAAAAGGTCAATACCATTATTGGTACCGACCCACAATCGGTCGAACCGGTCGATGTGGAGCGCGTTCACCGCGTTGCCGGACATGCTCGTACTGTCTTGCGGATCGTGGTTGTAGGAGGTGAAGGTGTAGCCATCGTAGCGGTCCAAGCCATCCTTGGTGGCGAACCAGAGGAAGCCGTACTTGTCTTGCGCGATGGAACTGACCATGCCCTGCGATAGGCCGTCGTCTATGGTGAGGGCCTTGAACGACAATCGAATGGTATCGATCTGTGCATGCGCGTTCCCGCCCCCGACGCAGGCAAGCAAGACAACAGTGATGCGCAGCAAGGTCTTCACGGTCCTTATATGTTATTCATCATTGCATACACCACCAACCCTGCCACATTGCGCGCACCGGTCTTCAGCGAAACCTCCGCCGGGTCTCCTGAGGAACGAAGGGACCCTGCGGTCCACGTTGCCGCAGGGTCCCTTGCAGGAGACCCTGCGGAGGTTTGGCGATCGCATGATCACGGCGAATAGATCCCTTTGGTAAGCGCGTACACCACCAACCCGGCCACATTGCGTGCACCGGTCTTCAGTAGAATGTTGTTGCGGTGGAATTCCACTGTACGCGGGCTAACGAAGAGCGTGCCGGCGATCTCCGTGGTGGTCATCTCCTGGCAGATGCCGCGGATCACTTCCAACTCACGCTCGCTCAAGGGATCGATCTCCGGAAAGGTGGGCTTCACTTTCTTCTTGCTCACCAGCCCTTGCAGCATCACCTTGTTCACCGCTTCGCTGAAGTAGAATCCGTTTTCCGACACCGACCCGATGGCGTTCTCGATCTCGTTCGGTTCGGCGGTCTTCAACATGTAGCCGCGTGCACCCAATTCGATCATGGGCACAATGAACTCCTCCTCATCATGCGAGCTGAGGACGATCACTTTGATGTTCGGATATTCCTTGGTGATGCGTTCCATGGCTTCCTTCCCGCCCATCACCGGCATCTGTAGATCGAGCAGGATGATGTCCACTTCATTGCCTTCCAGTCCAAGCAGGAGTTCCTCCCCGTTGCCACATTCGAACACGACCTGCACAGCGGTCATGTCCCGCAGCAACATGGACATGCCACGTCGGAACAATACTTGATCATCGGCAAGGGCTAGTCGGATCATGCCGCAAAGGTCTTTACTCCCACCCTACCAGCACCTCGTAGTTCCACCAGTTCTGACCAATGGTTCATGGCCTGTTCAATACTGCACGGAGCTCGACCTCGATCTCCAAGCTCAAGGCACGGATCTCATCAACGAGGACGCGGCACGGAGCGGTGCCTTCCCGTTTCACCAGTTCGCCGAGGGCCACCAGCAGCTCGAGCATGTGGTGGGCACCCAGATAATGGGTCTGCGGACGAAGGTCATGGATGGTCAGCGCCAAACCTTCTGCATCACCAGCCTCTTGAAATTTGGACAAAGCGGTGAACTGGTCCTGTGCTTGTTCCAAGTACAGCTCAAGCCACTGGTGGATCTGTTCGCGATCACCCTTGAAGAGCTGTTCAAGGATCGAGAGGTCGGTCGCAGGGTGTCGCATCGCCGGAAATGTACTGAACGCCATGGACCCGCTCGACTTGGACAACGGTCGGTCCTTGGGTCGCGAACCTTCATTCCCCCGAAAATTGCGACCTTGTGGTCTCTTTCGATCCAAACAACTTTCCAACATGCGGACAACCACATTACTCCTTTCTCTCTCCTTCCTGATCCACTCCGCTTTTGCCCAATGGGACATCCCATCCGTGAACACCCCCGTGCGTGCCGTGGCGGGCGTGGATGCGGTCATCCCGCTTTCCGTCGCGGGCAGACCAGGAAGCACATACATCAGTTGGTTCGAGCCGAGCGATGCGGGCTACGTCCTTCGCATGCAGAGTTTGGATGAGTTCGGTGTGGCAGTATGGGAAAGTGATGGTCTGTTAGTGAGCAACCAACCACAGAACAGTGCGCTTTTCCGTTATGATCTGGCAAGCGACCTTGAGGGCAATGCCATTGTAGCCTTTCAGGATGAGCGCACGGGTAGCCTCGAAGTGGTGGTCTACAAAGTGGGATCCGACGGTACCCTTCTCTGGGGCGATGGATCGTCACTTCGAATAGAGGATGCGAACGGACTTGCACCGAGCATCGGTGTCTTGACGGATGGTCGTGTGGTCGTTGCTTGGAATACCGACTTTTCGCCCTCAACAATTGGCTATACAGTGGTATCGCCGGATGGTGTCCAAGACCCTGCAGGTAGCCAACAGATCACCAGCACCGGCAACCTTGGAAGGCCCAAGATCGTGCCCTGCTCGGACGGCGGATTCTGGATCCAATACGTTGAGCAGGACGGCAACTTTCTGGCTCCCGGACTGTTGACTGCTACACGATTCTCTGCAGAACTAGAGCCCAGTTCGCCGGTCATCCTTTCCATCAAGACCATTGCGAGCTTCTACTTCCCGCAACCGATCCCCGATGGGCACGATGGCATGTATGTCGCGTTCAATACCGGAAATCCAGCAAATGAGGCACTGACCGAAACGTATGTTCAGCGGCTCCGTGCCGATGGCACCACTTGGAGTCCGAAGGGCACTTCCGTGGAAGATGGCATTACCACACAACGTTACACGTTCACCGCAACGCCCGCATTCGTGAGCGACGATGATGGCCTGATGATCGCATACCAACGCACCACTTTGGACCAAAGCGAAGGCGGCATCTCCGTGCAGCGTATGGATACGGCGGGGAACAGAATGCTGAGCGACACGGGTGTGGTGGTGATCGCGGCGAACAGCCAACTGCCAGCCCCTTTCGGGAACGCGCCCCTGACCGATGGCATGGTTACAACAACGCTCAATGTTGGGACCGGACCACACGAACTATCCGCGCAGCAATTAGGACTGGACGGTCTGCCCATTGGTTCCCCGATCGCGTTGTGTACGGTCGGCAGTGCCAAGGACGACCCAACACTAGTACCCTTCATCGATGGCCAAGCCATAGCGGTGTGGCAAGATCAACGCAGCGGCACCGGTGGCATCTATGCGCAGCCGATCCAACCGGATCTCAACGTAGGGATCGCTGCACCAAGTGGAACGGACATACCATTAGAACTTTGGCCGAACCCCACCACCGGGCAATTGCGTGTGGTACTTCCAGGTGAAGCGGCTGACCTTTTGGACCTGCGCGTGATCGATGCCACAGGAAGGACCATTTGGACAAAGCGGCGTGTGCCATTCTCCGCCGAAGGGATCCTCCTTGATCTTTCCACATTGGCACCCGGGAGCTATGCCTTGGTGGCCAACACGCAGAACCGTTCACTAGGCACCAGTCGCTTCATACGGCAATAAGGACGAGCGCTGCGGATGCCTGAAATGGCGTACCGAATGTTCAGGATGAGGATCTTCTGTTCATCTTTCCAGGTGGATATCCATGACCGATCTGCATTCTTTCGATGTTTGCTTGGCTACAATTTCCATCCCGTTCGGTGCAACCATTTTGCCGGCCTATGCCGATCGGAAAGGATCCGTCTTGATCAATTTTGTGCCGTGAACAATGCCCACCATGGATCAAGAGCCCATTGAACGCTTTAGCGATCATTTGCGAATGACCGGGGGGCTAACCGCAGAAGAATTTGCACTGATCGCACACCTCTTGCGCAGCGTTCACTTCACCAAAGGTGCGGTTGTTCTGGAGCCCGGTTCCGTGTGTAACCATGCCTTCCATGTAACGCACGGGCTGTTGCGTGTGGCCGCGTTGGACCGGGACGGCAATGAACACATTGTGCAGTTCGCTCCTGAAGGCTGGTACGCTTCGGACCGCAGCAGCATGTACTTCCAAGAACCTTCGCGCCTGCGCATCGATGCCATTGAGGATACCACTGCGGTGATGGTCGGACAGGATTTCGTGGATGCCGCATGCGCGGTGAGCCCGCAGTTCGCAAAGTCCAACACCACCTTGTTGCACAACCACATCCGGCACATGCAGGACCGCATTGCCTTGCTGCTCGGTGCGCGTGCCGAAGAGCGTTACCAGAAGTTCATTGCCATGTACCCGGACCTCACCCTGCGCGTGCCGCAACGGATGATCGCGAGCTACTTGGGCATCACACCGGAATCGCTGAGCCGTGTGCGTCGCGATCTGGCGGAGCGCAACTTCAAACCACGGAGCTGAACTTCTTACCATAGGTCAATGCACCGGCCAACGCAGCGCCGGACCTTTGTGGTGTGGAATTCAAACCACCCGAACAAATGACCTACAGACCCATTGAACGCGTGATCGCCCCCGGCCAACCCCATTTCGTCGGCGACGGATTCCGCGTACACAATTTCATTCCGCACGGCGGCGCTCTTTCCATGCAACGCATGAGCCCCTTCATCATGCTCGACTACAATTCGAAGTGGCAAGTGCCTCCTGCAACCGCTCCGCGTGGCGTTGGTGTACATCCGCACCGCGGTTTCGAAACGGTGACACTCGCCTACAAAGGCAAGGTGGCCCACCACGACAGCAGTGGCGGCGGCGGCGTGATCGGCGAAGGCGACGTACAGTGGATGACGGCTGCTTCCGGGGTGCTGCACAAGGAATACCACGAAGAAGAATTCAGCAAGGCCGGTGGCGTTTTCCAAATGGTGCAGCTTTGGGTGAACCTTCCAGCGAAGGACAAGATGAGCAAGCCCAAGTACCAAGCGATCGCACACGACACCATCACGAAAGTGCCGCTCGCAGACAACGGTGGCATCCTGGAAGTGGTCGCCGGTAACTTCAATGGAACACAAGGAGCAGCGAGCACATTCACACCGGTGCATATGTATAATGCCCACTTGAACCAAGGCGGCAAAGTGGATCTGGCATTGCCTGCCAACTACAACACGGCATTGTTGGTCATTGAAGGAAGTGTGCGCGTGAACGGCAGCGAACAAGTACCTACTGATCATTTCGTTCTCTTCGGCAATGAAGCTGGAACGATCCACATCGAAGCCACGGAGCAGGCCGTGGTGCTGGTATTGAGCGGCGAGCCGATCGACGAACCGATCGCCGCACAAGGACCCTTCGTGATGAACACACGCGAAGAATTGGTGCAGGCGATGCACGATTTCAACCAAGGGAAGTTCGGTTACTTGGAGGATTGATCATCGAGCGGTTGTTACTGTTCGCTCAGCAAGACCGCTACGCGCAGCCCACTCAACGTCACTCCGGAAGCCGGGCGATCAAAGATCGGGGCCCCGGCTATCCGGTGTCTCACCAATGTTTGCGAAGAACATTGCTGAGACTCCGGGTCTTCGGTCGCAGGGCCTTCCTTCGCCCGGAGTGACGTTGTGGGGTCTTCGGTCGCAGGACCTCCCTCCGCCCGGAGTGACGGCGTGGGTGTAAGGTCACGGTAATTACTGGCTAGGCAGTGTCATCACGCGCAGCCCGCGCATCGTCACTCCGGAAGCCGGGCGATCAAAGATCGGGGCCCCGGCTATCCGGTGTCTCACCAATGTTTGCGAAGAACATTGGTGAGACTCCGGGTCTTCGGTCGCAGGGCCTCCCTTCGCCCGGAGTGACGTTGTGTGGTGTCTTCGGTCGCAAAGCCTTCCTGCGCCCGGAGTGATGATCGTTTGTTGTGTCGCGATAATTGCTGCTTGGAAAGATCGCCTTGCGCAGCCCACTCAACGTCACTCCGGAAGCCGGGCGATCAAAGATCGAGGGCCCCGGCTATCCG
>Ga0154020_10003302_pt1 | contig 19446 bp, 18 predicted proteins | sample Klosneuvirus_201_FD_109709 | JGI IMG/M metagenome (GOLD analysis project Ga0154020, IMG submission 109709) | Active sludge microbial communities from wastewater, Klosterneuburg, Austria - Klosneuvirus_20160825_MG | ecosystem: Engineered > WWTP > Aerobic digester > Activated sludge | place... | reverse complement strand
TAAAAAAGATAAAATAGATCCTGGCATTTTGGATCATGCCGTTTATTTATTTAAAAACGCAGTCCATAGACACACCAGCGTATTTCCCAACCATGCTTTAACACTCACAGGCGGTCTGGATTCCAGATGTGTGTCTTATGTGTGCGCACAAACACAAAAACAACCCCTGTTAAGTTACACCTGGAGCGCACAAGAAAAAAGCAGTGAAAGTGAAATTGCGGCGAAAGTCGCACAAAAATTAGGTAGCGTTCATCATTTAGTGCCACTTAAACCATTGGATTTTTTAAGCGCTTTTAATGCCGGCACACGTTTACTCGAAGGACAAGACATTAGCATTCAGTCGTATTTATTAAAGGCGTTTTCTTGTGTGCAAAATACAAGCACCTATGCCATTACTGGACTTGCTTTGGATGTCACTTTGGGTGGATCTTATCTATCTTCGTCTTTACTTGATAAATCTAATCAAAATATCGCTCAAGTATTACAAAAAGCATGCTATTTTAGCCCTGACGAAACTTGTCGATTTTTTAAACATCCAGATATTCAGGGATTAATAGAAAACCTCGAGCAACACGCATTACAAGAATTTAAATCTACGCATAATGAATTTTTTTTAGACAACGTAGATGCTTTTTATTTGCAATTTAGAGCTTGGCGTTACTTATTTATGCGGCAAAATTGGCAACGTTTATGGGTAGAAGATTTAATTCCTACATTCGATAATGACTGGATCGATTTTGTAATGACCATTCCCTATGAATGGCGCATGAATCATCGTTTTTATCGCGAATTTATAATGCATTTATGCCCAGATTTGGCCCAAATTCCTTACCAACGCACTTTGCTACCACCAAGCGCACCACTTGAATTTTGGGATCAAGCGAACGCACTTGAGCAAAATAAAGAACAACTTTATCGACAAATCGATAAAAACACACAAGGAAAAATAAGAATTCCTTACGAACGCTATTACTCTAATTTTGACGAATGGATGAGACACGAACCTGCTTACCGATTGTTTTTAAATGAAATGCTGCTTAGCCAAAAATCACATTGTCACGAATACATTGACAAGCAATACTTGGAACGATTGATAACAGAGCATATGCGTGCAGATAAAGATCATCATAAAAAACTTATTCAACTTCTTACTTTTGAATCTTTTTTACGCGAGTTTTTTAGTAAAACTTGAAAAGTCTTTTACAAATCCACAAATAAAAATTATGAACCAACGCCGGAGTGATAACTTATGAACCCTCAAGGTATGATCACAGGCGGTTGGGAATATATTCACGGGGCCTATCTACTGACTTGGTTAAGTTTGGCAAGCTACGCTATTTATGTGTATTTTAAACACAAACAATCACTTAAATAAAGACCTTCTCTCGGAGATTCCAGGATGATTCAAACAACGCACACGCGTCGTCACAAAACTTGGCTTATTATTATTCTTATTTGCGTATTTATTGCTGCTGTACTTGCCTATGTGTCTTACGGCCGTATGAGCGATAATTTGGTGTATTACTTAACACCTTCGGAGCTTTTAGCCAAAGGCGAAAAAGCCTTTGCCAGCACCGTAAGACTAGGTGGCATTGTGGCGCCGGGCAGTATTATGCACAATCAAAATGGAGTTTTAATAAGTTTTAAAGTGGCCGATAACCAACATGCACAGGCGAACACTTTAACGGTGCATTCTCCCAACCATCCGCCACAGATGTTTCGCGAAAATATTGGTGTGGTGGTAGAAGGCAAGTTAAGTAAAGACCTTATTTTTACAGCTGATCGTGTGATTGTTAACCACTCCAACGAGTATCGTGCGCCTCAATCTGGACAAGACGCCAAGCCTCATCACGGTGCCAGCACTACAGTTCAATAAATCATCCATATCATTGTTTTAAACACAGAAGGTCTTTTTTATGCATCTTGGTTATTTCGCCGTTTTAGTCGCACTATTTTTTGCCGTCTGTGGCGCTTATATTGGTTTTTTTGTTGCCAAAGAAATCACACCCAGACAATACCGTACGCTCATCCGATTAGCGATGGGATTTTGCATGAGCATGTGGGTGGCCAATTTAGCGATGATAGGCGCATTGGTGACACATGATTTTAGCGTTAAATACGTGGCCCAAGTAGGCAGTCGCAGTACACCATTATTGTTTACGATTGTATCACTGTGGTCTGCATTAGAAGGATCTATTTTATTTTGGGGTGCTATTTTAGGCACCTATGCGTTTGTATTTTTGTGGCAACAAAGACACCGCGTAAGCATGTTTAATGCTTATACGGTGGCAGTATTAATGCTGGTGGCCTCTTTTTTTGCGCTACTCATTGCAGGCCCAGCTAATCCATTCTTGCCCGTATTTCCTGTGCCTTTAGATGGTCCGGGGCCTAACCCATTGTTGCAAAATCACATCTTAATGGTCATTCACCCTCCTATGTTGTATTTGGGCTACGTAGGCATGAGTATTCCCTTTGCGATGGCTGTGGCCGCACTTATTGTAGCGCCCTATATAAATCAAACAAACACCCTACAAACACCCGCGCATATGGATGCGGCCTTATTTTTTAAGCACGTAGTCATGACACCGCTCAGACAATTTATCATGGTGGCGTGGTTATTTTTGTCTATCGGCATTATTCTGGGCGCTTGGTGGGCTTATGCGGTTTTGGGCTGGGGTGGATATTGGGCTTGGGATCCGGTAGAAAATGCTTCTTTTTTACCATGGTTAGTCACCACTGCCTTGTTTCATTCGATGATTGTACATGAACGCAAGGGCATGCTTAAAATATGGACTTTATCGCTTACATTGTTGTCTTTTTTACTCACTTTGTTAGGCACCTTCATGACCCGTAGTGGTGTATTTAATTCTGTACATGCATTCACACAATCAGAAATTGGACCCGCTTTTTTAATTTTTATCGCAATTATTCTTGTTTTTTCAGTGATATTATTATCCACGCGCGCTTACGCCATTACCCAAGAAGAACCTAAACTCCCCGCGCTTATATCTAAAGAAACCGCGTTTTTTTCTAACAATTTGTTATTTATATATCTCACTTTTACAATTTTACTGGGGACCACTTATCCATTGATTGCCGAAGCCCTATCTGGCGTCCGTGTAAGCGTGGGTGAACCTTATTTTAATCAAATGACCTTACCAGCATTTGTGGCCGTGTTGTATTTAATGGGCCTTGCGCCTGTGTTGCCTTTTGGTCATAAACCATTAAAAAAACCGCTTTTAAGATTGCTTGTTCCGTTTTTGATAGCAAGCATGGGATGCGGCATTGCGGTTGCCCTATCAATTCGTCAATTTTGGGTTCTTATGGTTTTATTTTTGGGACTTGTGGCGGCCATCATTAGCCTGCAAGAAATCGCACTTCCTTTACGCCATAGCACCCATTTACTAAGCACTTTATTACAGCATCGACGCCGTATCGGTGGGCATATTGTTCATTTAGGAATAGTGATCATTTTTATTGCGGTGGCATTTTCCAAAAACTTTGTGGCACACAAGCAAATCAAATTGGCCCAAGGGCAAACACAAGTCTTTAATCAATACCAATTTACGCTTAGTCAAATCAAACAAGGCCAAGAACCGCATCGCCAATTTTTAGCAGCGCATGTACAAGTGGATAATCAAAACCAGCATTTTGAATTGGCACCACGCATGAATTTTTATCCACGTTCAACCGATCCCGTGGGCACGCCAGCCATCTACTCCACAACAACCCACGATATTTATCTGTCCTTGCTCACTACTTCTTTAGAAGAAAAAACAGCCACCATGAATGTATGGATTTTCCCATTGGTGCGTTATTTATGGTGGTCTATTTGGTTTTTTGTGATTGGCACACTGCTTTCGCTGATTCCTGAACGCTTTGTTAATGCGTTAGTTCAAACGCCACACACCAAAGATATAGAAACAGAGGACACACAAGGATGAACACAAAAATACCACCCAAAAAAACTAACTGGAAAATTGTTATTTTAGCGTATGTTGTATTTGGGCCTTTATTGGCCGTATTGGCTTTAAGTTTTGGGCGCAATCCACACGAAGTACCATTCATGCTAACAGAAAAAAAGGCGCCCGCTTTTCAGATTAAACGATTAAGTGATGGGATAAATATTAATTCATCTGAAGTGTTTGGGCAAAAACCAGTGGTTCTTAATTTTTGGGCCACTTGGTGTGCGCCCTGTCAACAAGAGCATCCGGTGTTGGAATGGGGCCAAAATATGATGAATGGCCAAGTCCAATTTATGGGTCTACTTTACGAAGACAACGAAAACAACGCGGCACAGCACTTAAAAGAACATCCTTCTAAAATTCCACAACACATAGATCCCAAAGGACGCGCGGCGGTTGATTATGGATTATCTGGTGTGCCAGAAACTTACTTTATCGATAAACATGGCGTTATTCGTTACAAACATGTGGGGCCGATTGATCAAGACACCTTGCTTGCTAAATTGCAGCTGCTTTTGCAACCATAAAACTTTTTTCTTCGATACAATAACGGGAGTGTCAATCATTATGAAATGGTTTATATTTTTGCCCTTTATATCAATGCAGCATCAATATCCTGCCACACAAGTCACAGAAAATCAGTGGACAACACATATAGACTCACACATAGAAACCTTCCCCGCTTGGACATGGTCTTCTATCTCTAGGCGCACCAATAAGCCTTTTGCAGGCCACATGACCCCTACACAAATCATTTTTTCAAGTGTGACCTTAGGAAAAGAGTCCATCACACCAGTCGCACGCATGCAAATTCAACGCGGACCCAATGGAATTACGGTCAACACATCGGTTAGACCACATGGATTAATAGTGATATTACTTGGATTTTTAGCCATGTTTTACGGTCTATTTTTAATGCACGGCATAAAAACAGTGCTATCGCAGTGGTCATTTTCAGCATTAAACGTCTTTGGTTCGAGCCTTGTTAGCTTAAGTTTTTTTGTGGGTATTTTATATTTGGTTCATCAGCTATTTTTTTCGTACGAAGTGCATAAAATCAGAATTTTTTTAGAAACACTCTCGCATGTATAAGCACTTACGTCTGCGCCTCAATTAAGTATAAAATTGCAAAAATTGCTGTTCAGTACGACTTATGAGACAACGGAGCATCTTGTCAAAACAGAGGACATTATGCAAACAGTACCGTCCATAGAAAAGGTGAATCCACGTATGCAGCAAAAACAATCTTCTTCAAATCCTATAGATTATCATGGGTTGCCCTCAATTCCGCACGCTTTTTTAGTGCATGCAGACAAGCGACCGCAAGCGGTTGCCGCCCGCATTAAAAAGGGGGATGCCTACCAAGATATCACCTGGGCTGCAATGACAGAACAAGTAGAATCTATTGCGCTTGGACTTCTTGATTTAGGAATTTTGCCCCATACGCAAATTTGCATTCTGTCTAACACCTCTTTGAACTGGGCTAGCGCTGATTTAGGTATTGTTAGCATTGCATGCGTAACCGTACCTATTTATCAATCTAACACAGCAGATGAATGCGCCTATGTCATTAACGACTCCAAATCCTGCGCTATTTTTGTAGAAGATCTCAAACAATACGAAAAAATCAAGCAGGTCCGCCATTTAATTCCCGAGCTTAAGCATATTATTATGTTTTCTGGTGCGCCTTCTCCAGATGGGGACTATATTTTACTAGATACCCTTAAACAACGCGGCCGTGAGCAACAAGCCAAACGAAGTAACGAATATAAAAATCGACTTCACAGCTTAACACCAGATTCGTTATTAACGATTATTTATACCTCTGGCACCACAGGCGCGCCCAAAGGTGCGCTGATTACCCATGGGTGTATGCTCTACCAAGCCATTGCAGGTTCTCAAATCGACCTTGTAAGACCAGAAGACGATCAATTAACTTTTTTACCTTTAGCCCATGTGTTGGCTAAACAACTAGAATGCTTGTGGTTTTATTTAGGGCACACCATGAGTTTTGCCGAAAGCGTAGATAAATTAGTGCAAAACATGGCCGAAGCCAAACCCACTATTATGGTCGCGGTGCCCCGCATTTACGAAAAAGTGTACGCCAAAATCATAAGTGGCGGTATTGAATCTGGCGGCATTAAGGCTTTATTATTCAAATGGGCAATGAACGTAGAAGCACGCGTTTCTCATTTAGAATCAAACCATACACCGCTAAACGGATTATTAGAGATAGAATGGAAATTAGCTCAAAAGCTGGTGTTTTCTAAAATTGCAGACAAACTTAAAGCTTTATTTGGTGGACGATTACGCTATTTTGTAAGTGGTGGAGCACCTCTTGCGCCTAAAATCGCCTATTTTTTTCGCCACGCCAACGTCAATATCCTAGAAGGCTACGGCATGACCGAAAGTTCGGGTGGCAACTGCATTAACCGCTTACATTTTAATAAAATTGGCACCGTTGGACAGGTCTTTCCGGGTACCGAAATTCGCATTGCAGAAGATGGTGAGATTTTAATCAAAGGCCCTTGCCTGATGACCGGTTATTACAACAAACCTCAGGCCACAGAAGATACTTTAGTGAACGGTTGGCTACATACAGGTGATATTGGTGAAATAGACAGCGATGGATGCCTTAAAATTACCGATCGTAAAAAAGACATTATTGTGACTGCTAGTGGTAAAAAAGTGCCGCCTCAGGAAATAGAAAACACACTCAAAACTTATCCTCTGCTCAGTCAAGCAATAGTCTTAGGCGATAAAATGAAATATCTGGTGGCGCTTGTTACGTTAAATCAAGAAGGAGCCGCTAAAATTGTAAGCAATCAGGGCGGACAAGAACAAGATCCTGCGCGTCTAGCTGCGCACCCTGCAGTCAAAGACGCAGTGTCTAAAATTATTGATATGTACAATGCCAAAGTCGCAAGTTTTGAACAAATCAAACGCTTTGCGATTGTAGCGCAAGACTTTACACAAGAAGGTGGTGAGTTAACGCCATCACTTAAAGTCAAAAGAAAAGTAGTCACAGAAAAATACAAAGATATTATCGCAACGCTGTATGAATCATAAGCTTAAACCACGTTTACTTTTAGGAAATTGGAAAATGCACTATGGCCCACAAACAGCCCGTGCATTTGCAGAACAACTTAAAACCTGTTTTTTATCGTGTGCCAAAAAAGAGCTTGGGATTGATAGAATTTTTGTTTATCCACCCACTATTTCTTTGACTCATGTCGCCACAGTGCTTGAACACACAGATATAGAATGGGGCGCACAACAAATTGATTGGCATCACCAAGGTGCTTATACCGGCGAAACAAGCCCTTTGTTTATTCAAGAGATACAAGCGACATCTGTGCTTATTGGACATTCAGAGCGCAGGCAGTTGTTTTATGAATCTTTACAAGATACACAAAAAAAACTAGCCGCCGCAACGGCATTAGGCCTATTGAGTGTATTGTGTGTGGGCGAAACTTACGAACAAAGACAACAACGGCAAACATTTAGTATCGTGCAACAGCAATTAGAAGAAGCCTTAGTTAATTTTGACACACGCAATATATCTTGCCTTGTAATCGCTTATGAACCCGTGTGGGCGATTGGCACTGGTTTGGTGGCCAGCTGTGAACAAGCAGAAGAAGTACATGCGTTTATTGATTCTTATCTGCAAAGCCGATTCTTTGAACTTGCGTCTATGATACCAATTGTGTATGGAGGCTCTGTAAAGCATGATAACGCAGCAAATTTGCTTTGCCAACCTCATGTGGATGGTGTCTTGGTGGGCGGTGCCTGTTTAGATGCGGCGCATTTTTTTAAAATTGCGCAATGCTTTAAACGCTAATGATAAAAGAGTAAGAGACTATAAAATTTATGCAAACATTCATTAATGTGATTCATATTTTGACGGCCTTGTTTTTAATCTTGGTGATTTTGCTTCAACCAGGAAAAGGCGGGCTTAGTGCATTTGGTGGGAGCGCCGGTACCAAATTGCTTGGCGCTCAAGGTGCCAGCACCATTTTAACTAAAATAACAGGTATTTTGGCGGTTATTTTTATGCTGACTTCGCTCACATTGACATTTATGAGCTCAAGTAAGCGTTCGATCATGCAAGAAGTGCCTCAAAAAACAGAAGCGGTAAGCAGCCAACCTGCGAGTGCACCGCATTAAATAATAGACTTCTTTTATGCAAGTGGTTGGTGGTTACCAGTTATTTCCAAATATTAATCAGGGCACGGTGGTTACCATCGGCAACTTTGATGGCGTGCATCTTGGACATCAAGCTTTAATAAAAAAAACTGTTGCGCATGCTCAGGCGCATGGTTTTTTAAGTGTTGTTTATACCTTTGATCCACATCCCGTGCGGTTATTACGCCCATCTTTAGCACCAGAACCTATTACTTCTTTAGCGCAAAAACTTAAACTTATCGAATCATTGGGTGTTGATTATTGCATTGTAGAGCCATTTAATTATGCATTTGCCAATCAAAATGCCGATGATTTTGTAAAACAAGTGTTAGTTCAAACATTAGGCGTTAAACATGTCATTGTAGGACATGATTTTAATTATGGGCAAAAAGGAACTGGAAATTTTGAAACTTTACAAAAACAAGCCATAATTTATGGTTTTTCAGCGGAACATATAGAGGTTCAAGCCTTTTCCCATATGGTTGCATCTTCTACTAAGATTCGTTCGTTTATTCGGGCAGGCCAAGTGGATGGTGCAGCTTTATTACTGGGTCGCTATTACAGCTTAGAGGGTCTTGTTGTTCATGGCGAAGGCCGCGGACACGCCCTTGGTTTTGCCACTGCCAATATAGAAACAGATTCAGAGTTAATTCCCAAATTTTCGGTTTATGCCACCACCACTCAATTTTTAGATTTGCCCAATACAAAAACGCATCGGTCTATTACCAATATTGGTGTTAAACCAACCTTGTCTCGGGTTGATTTTAAACCCACCATCGAAACCCATATTTTTAATTTTAATCAAGATATTTATGGCGCTCGCGTTCGGGTATTTTTTATAGACCGAATTCGCGAAGAAAAACGTTTTTCTTCTTTAGAGGACTTAAAAATACAAATCGCACACGATATTGATCAAGCGCATAGAATTCATCAAAAACAATGCACGCAATGAGCACACCCTGATATGTTGTATCCAACACTCGAATTTGCACTTTTTTTTATTTTTATTTTTGCATTGTATTGGCTGTTAAAAAAACGTTTCCGCACAAAAACACTGCTTATTATTAATTACTTTTTTTATGGTTTTTTTGACGTGCGTTTTTTAGTGTTATTATTTTTTTACACTTGTGTTGTGTATCTCTTGGGTCAGAAAATGGCACAAGCGCACAAATCGCATCAAAAATATTATTTATACGTGGGCGTATTTATAAGCTTGTCGCAGCTTGGTATTTTTAAGTATTTAGATTTTTTTAGAGAACTCACAGACCATTTACTGACATTTCTTGGTGTATCCTGGCCTATGCCGGCGGTAGAGTTTATCTTTCCTGTGGGAGTCTCTTTTTTTACATTTCAGGCGCTTACTTATTTATTCGCAATCGCCGATGGACAACGTAGTCAAGCGGCAACATTTATTAATTTGGCCACCTTTATTTCTTTTTTTCCTTCGATATCAGCGGGCCCTATTTGCCGTGCCAAAGATTTACTCACCCAGATAGAACAAGGCGGACAAGATAGCCCCATAAAGCCGTATCAGGCAATGAGCTTACTGTTCATTGGCGCTTTTAAAAAAGTGGTGGTGTCTTCTTATTTATCAACACAATGGGTGCAACCCGTCTTTAACGATCCTAGTCATTTTTCGGCATCGACCATTATCTGTGCTGTATATGCTTATACCATGCAAATTTATTGTGATTTTTCTGGTTATAGCGACATGACTATCGCCGTAGCCCAACTTTTGGGCTTTGGCTTAAAAAATAATTTTGAATCCCCTTATTTAGCCACCAATCTCAAAATTTTTTGGCGTAGGTGGCATATTTCTTTGTCTAGTTTTATTCGTGATTATTTATACATTCGTCTGGGTGGTTCGCAGCAAAAAACCTTATTTAGAACTTCTTTAAATTTAATTTTTTGCATGCTGGCCAGTGGCCTGTGGCACGGTGCGCATGTGCGTTACTTGATTTGGGGAGGGCTACATGGCCTTGGTGTAGTGATTTTATCTTTTTATCAAAAACTCAATATTTATCCACGTATACAATCTTATACCTGGCTACAAAGGTCCTACCTATTAATTGCATGGCTGCTTACTTTTAACTATGTGGCTTGTTTATGGATATTTTTTAGAGCCGATTCTTTGGCTCAAGCTTTAAGCGTTATAGAGGGCATCACACACACGCATTGGACAATGGATCTTTCTTTTTATAAATTTATGGCGGGACTTTTACTTGGGTTTGTTGCACTTTTTTTAGGCCCAAAGATTAAAGATAAACTCACACAAAGCATCGAATATTGCCCCGTGTTAATCAAGCCTGTTTTAGTTACAGTCTATGTGTATATTATTATTACATTGGGGCCCCAAGGCATTCCACCTTTTATTTATTTTCAATATTAATCATGACACACATCAAAAAAGAACCGCTTTATATTATCTACACATTGCTCATTAGTTTGGTGCTTTGTTGCTTACTACAAAATGCGTCCATTCTACGAGACGCAGAACGCATTCACCACACACAACTACGCCAAATAACACTCACATTGTTCACCTTTATCCATCAATCTTCATTGGGCAAAGCGGTAGCACATCTACAAGACAAGCAAACGCAACTCCTCATCAACTGGGATGCGTGGTTACAGTTAGACACGCCCAAAATGCAAACAGAAGCACCGACAGATTTAGAATTGGATGAACCCAAAGAAAACTCCACTCCGTTCAACATTAAAGCACCCACTGTGATTAATAATTACGAACAAGCAAGCAGCCTACCTTTAGGCAACAATGCACAAGGCATAGCCGCAAGCCAACCTAGTTCCATGATACACAGCGTTCAACAAGATAGTATTCTACTTATTGGAGACTCTTTAATGGGGAGTGTAGCCATTGGCCTAACCAAAGCTATTAAGCAACAGTTTAAAACCAAAAACATTGTTAACGTATCTAAAGAAAACACAGGACTAAGTTATCCTTCTTATTATAATTGGCCTCAACACTTTGAAGAATTTATTAAATTACACCACCCTACTTTGGTTATTGCTTTTTTAGGTGCCAACGACCCATGGGACATTATTATGGGCAAAAAAGTACTCAAATTAGGCAGCGACGAATGGAAAGAAGAATACCGTTTAAGAATTAACAAAATTATCGATCTGTGTACCCAATATGGCATTCAACTTATTTGGGTAGAAGTACCTGCCATGCGGCGAGAAAAACTAAATGCGGGCATTCTAATTTTAAACGAACTTTATCAAACACAAACAGAAAAAAACAAAATCCCTTATGTAAAAACATTTGCACATATGAGCACAAAAGAAGGCGCATACACACGCCACCTGCCAGATGAACAAGGGAAAAACCATGCAGTAAGAACAGAAGATGGCGTTCATTTTACACCACAAGGTGGGTTGGTTATTGGATCTTTGGTGGTACAAACCATGGCCACATTACCTGCGTATAAAAAACCTAACTAAAAGACCCGTTAAGAAAATCCAATAAATTTGCCTATCTTGTTGTATAGATTTAATTTCTTGTGTTGTGCAAACAACAAATTCTTCTGTATTTATTCAAACCAAAGCAACAGACACAAAAAAAGAGTCTTTTGTTTTGCGTCTTGGATTTTTGGTCATTTTTTTCACTTTAATTATACAACCCATGATTTTAGGTGGGGTTGGTTTATTCGCAACCTTGGCTTTAGTGTTGGCTGCGATTATTTTAGGGCTACTGCAAATTTATCGTTGTTTTATTTTAAAAATAAATACACCCGTCACACTAAAAAATCATTTAATGCCTTGGGCTTTATTACCACTTTTTGTTGCAGCATTATGGCAAACTGCACTGCTATTGCCATGGCCGCAACATCTTGCACATATTTTATCGCCGCATTTTTCACAACAACGCGATATGATATGGTCGCATCTTGCACAAAAACCAAATTGGTCGCCCTTGTCTTTGTCTGCTATTGATTCTGGTCTTTTTACAATAAGATTATGGGCTACGTTAATTTTTACATTACAGATTCATTACTATGTAGAACAAAAACATCACAATAAAAAAATTCACACAGCCATCATAATGAGTGGGGTACTACAAGGAATTTTTGCTGTTGTTGTATTTTTATCACGTAATCAAGGTGTATCTTTTTGGAATCACGTAAGAGGTGGTATTTTACTGCAAAGTTTTTTTGCTAATCCCAATCATCAAGCTGCATTTTTTAATATTACCTGGAGTACTTGTTTATTATTTGGACTTAAACAAGCACATAGAAAAAAAAGGTATCTATTTTTAAGTGTTAGTTTTTTCTTACTTACCTGTTCGTTGCTTAGCGTATCACGCGGCGGCATGATAGCGTCTTTAATAGGTTTATGTTTATGGGGTGTATACATTATTAAAATCAAAACAAACAACACCCACCGTTCATGGTTTATTGCAGGATTTATGTTTTTACTTGGTTTGGGTGTCTTTGTTTCTTCGCACATTATTGCAAACGAATTTGATGATCCGCATTTGTTTGCAAAATTTAAAATCGCAAAAGAAAGTCTGCCACTCATTAAAAGATATCCCGTAGGTGCAGGTGCTTCTACTTTTGGATTGGCATTTAATAACATTCGCTCCGCAGCACATCGACATTATTTTTATAAATTTGTTGAAAACGAATGGGTGCAAGTCTTAATAGACTACGGCCCGTATCTTGGCACAATCGCTATTTTATTTGTATTTCTTTTATTATTTAAATTATTAAAACAAATAAAACACATACAAAGAAATTCTAATGAATCTTTGTTTTATAAAAAACAAACGCACGATTGGATGAATGTACTGGTGGTCATCGCCATGTTGTGTATTCATAACATAGTTGATTTTAATTTTGAAGTATCAAGTATTTCTCTTTACACTTGGTGTTTAATTGCAACATTGGGCAAATACCAAGTGCCTTTTTTTTATTCCTTTTCTTGGAGCAAATACACATTAAAAACATATAAAATAAATACATTGGCTACTTTATTATTAAGCATTTGCACGCCTATTGTCGTTCATTTATTTTATCAACGTATTTACATGGAAACCACAAGCCATGGTGTTCAACAACAACAATGGCTTAAAAAAATGTTACTGTTGCAGCCTACAGATAGTTGGTTGCTTGTGTTTATTGCTTCGTCAGAAGAAGCCAATCATCACAACAAAGAAGCCCTTTATTGGCTTCATCATGCCATTCAAATGGATCCGCAATGGTCTGAAATCAGGCGTTTTTCTGCCCGTATTTTTTGCAATTTAAAACAAGAACGTAACGTTGCCGCGGAAATTAAAAAACTACTCGAAGAAGACGACCAAGAACACAAAGCATTTGTGTTATCTACTATCGATAGATGCATTCAAGATGAGCGCTTAATAGGCGCACTTACCCAAGCATTGCATGCTAAAAAAGACGCCATAGAGATACTCATTACGGCCGCTGATAACAAAAAAAATATCGTATGGAACAATCAAATTTTTGATACTTATTTAGAACTTCCAAAATCAGAGCAACAAGTAGAAATTTTAAGTCATATGGCTATTTCTTACTTAATAAAAAAACAAGACAAGACACGCGCACAACAAGCACTCAAGCAATTAGAAACACAATTTAAAGATTCCCCACAAGCACAACTGGCCAGTGCTAATTATTACATTTATGAAGGTTCAAGACCTCATGCAATAGACATTTTAGAATCGGCCCTTAAACAGTTTCCGGATCATATTCCTATCCGTGCACTACTGGTACAAACATTGAGCGAAAACAAACAAACCGCACGCGCAGAAGAACTGAGCGAAGAACTAAAAAAATCTTGCCTGATTAAAGAATACGACCATCTTTGTATGTTTTATCATCGTTTTAAAGCACATCTTTTAATGTCTCATCACAAATTAAGAGAAGCATCTTACGAATATCAGATTATTGTAAATCAAAAAAGCTACAGTATTCACGACGTTGATCAATTAATGTCACTGATGGATCAAATTGATGAATCCATACAAGGCATTGAAATTGCTAAAAGACTTAGTCTAAAAAATAAAAACAAAGATTTGCAAGCACTCATTAAAAAATACGAAGATACGCTGGAAAAAAAGAAACGCCAAACCATTAAAGATTTTTTAAATTTTGGACACTCTTCTACAGATAATTAGACATCTACAAATCTTAATCAGATGTACATTTGATTCCTTCTTATTCATACACCTCACGGCGGTGTCCTAAGTAAAGAAAATCCATTATTTCACCATCGCGCAATTGGTAGATGAGACGGTAATCGGCAATGCGTAACTTGAATAATCCTTTGAACTGTTTTCCTTTTAATGATTCATGAGGCCAGGATGGACTACGATCGATTTCCTTAAGCTTGGCTGTGATCTGTTTTTGAGTGGTACCATCGAGCGCCTGATATTGTGCAAGCCAGTCGTACGTGAATGTATGCTTCACTTGGCTTTTCCGCCCAAATCTTTTATCCCTTTTCGGCGTGAATCGCCTTTAGATAAAACACGTTGTGCTTGAGTACCGAAATGATAATCTTCCATCATTTCGGTGAGTTGGATTTCAACAAATTTGCCTATTGATAAGGCATGGGACTCGCAAAAACCCCTAAACTGATCGGCAAACTCTTTGGATACTTTCAATGACAATGTTGTATTATTCATAACTAAAGTATACTTTTTGTAACAAAAGAAGTCAAACTGATTGACCGATTCGAGATGCTGGTGTCAAACATCTCCTTCTTTGGTAAATTGAACAGCATAAGCAATATCTTCACGTTGCAAATCAACAAACTTAGTGAGTGAAAGTTGACCGGTTTGTAAAACTCCACGCATCAAGACCAAATCCCATTCAGTGATATCATTTGGTCTATCAAATTTTTTGATACGGCTATTGCCAACCAATGTCACTTGATCATCCTGACACTGAAAATCGGTTAAAAACTCTGACTGTTCTTCGCTACCAAATACTTGTAGCGCCAAAATTTGACCATCAGTAGCAGAAAGTTTATGAAACAAAATATCCCACATACCACGCAAAGGAAGCGTGCGCCAGATGTATTTATTTTTATACATCCATAACAAAAAATAAAAATGGCACAACAGAACACACTCAAAATTGTTAAGCGATACAACATGTAGCGAAATTACAAGCTAAACATGCCCTATCTGACAAGCACAATATGTAATTTCAATTTTTTGGATCGGATCACTAATTTACACGCAAGCATTCAGACGGCATAAGCTTGGCCGCTTTAATAGCAGGGATAATACCCGCCAAAAGCCCAACCGCAAAAGACATCAACAAAGCTACCGCAATAGACCATGATTCAATAAAAAATGGCCATTCTGATAATTGCGCGCTTAAGACTAAAGAAAGTAACCAAGACAAAGACAATCCCAGTAAAACACCAAGCACGCCACCCATTAAAGACATGAGTGCAGATTCAACAAGAACAGCGCGTTGAATCACACGAGAAGAAGCACCTACAGCACGGCGTAACCCATATTCTTTGGTTTTTTCAAACAGATTCACAAGTTGTGCATTCATTACATTCACGCCCCCGACTAACATCGCAATCACACTGCAACTAAACATAATGGCGCCTAGTGCATAAATAATTAATCCCCACATTTTAAATCTGTCATTTAGGACTAAAAAATCAAAATTACGAACGCCGTAATGTAAATTTTTTATAAATGGAAATAGCCTATATGCATTTTTTTCTAAGTTAGGCAGTTGATTGTCTTTAATAGGATATTGTAACACAATTTCTCTAAAATCTTTTTCTGGGTTAATCACACGTTCATAAGTTTTTTGTGAAATCCACAATTTGCGATCATGTTTAAAAGTACCATCGCCCATATTGCCCATAGATGGATGTTTTTTAAACACACCCACGACTTCGAAAGCATTTTTTCCGTTAAGTAAAATGGTTGCATCTTTAAGTGGCCATTGTTCTTTAAAAAGCTGTTTCCAAATATCATAGCCAATCACACACAAACGTTGACCATCTTCTTGTTCTGTTAAAAAACGACCATGTAAGATTTCCATATGATTAAGCAAGGCATACGCGGTACCGCCAGATTGCACACCCACGGGCATGTGTAATTTTCCGACCGAACCTTCTTGAGACATCATGGTATTGGACCCCACTACAGCACTTGTGTGTGCGGCTTCATGTTGTGCAATAGCACGCACATCACTTGGGTCTAATTTTTTTGTGTTTTTAAATAAATAAGCACCCTCTAATGCGCGTTTGTTAATGGTAGATAAATCATCACCGCTGGCACGGTTGTTCATTTTAACCAAAGAAAAACTCGCCGCAGACAGCATAGACGCTAAAAAAACAATAGATAAAGAACCTAAAACAATACCAAGCAAGGTTAAAAAAGTGCGTCTTAAATCACGTTTTTGCTGTTTTATAAAATCACGCCAAAAATCCAACCACATGGGTCTACTCCGTGTTTAAATTTCACCACGTATACAACTTACAACATCTAAACGTGCGGCTTCTTTGGCTGGTTTTAACCCAAACACAAAACCACACAATAAAGACACCAATACAGACACTAAAGCGGCGCCCAAAGATACTTGCGATCGCCATTCATTAAGAAATAGGCGCACCACAACGTTAATAAGCAAAGCTAAAAGAAGACCACTCACACAGCCAATTAGTCCACCCGTAAAAGAAATCGTTAAAGATTCTATTAAAAATTGTTGTTGAATATGATCTTTAGACGCCCCAATGGCACGGCGTATGCCAATTTCCACCACACGTTGTTTGACCGAAGCAAGCATCACATTCATCACACCCACACCAGCAATCAACAAAGCCACCGCTGCAATCAAACCAGTAATCACCTGCAATCCCACCAAAATCATATCAAATCGAGCCAAATCTGCGGCCAAATCTTCGAATATCACATCCTCTACGCCTCGGTGACGCTCAAGCAAAATGGCATGCATTAAACGAATCATTAAATCGTGGCTCACAGTGCCATTGCTTTTCACAATAATATAACCAGATTCACCAATGCCTTCGTGTTTAATCATGGCATTGATGGGAAAAATCGCAACATGGTCAGGATCGCGTACCATCTGAAAGCTCATGGATTTATGGCTTTCTGTTACACCCAAAACCTGATAACGATGCCCCCACAATACAATCGTTTTACCCAAGGCCTCTTGTTCTTGGCCAAATAATTCACGTGCTAGTTTTTGCGGTAACAATACCACCCGAGACACACTCAAGTCTTCGTCTTTGGGAATGTTTTTTCCGTAAATCACTTTTTGCTGAATGTAATATTTCCATGTTTCTCCCACCAACACTTCTATTTCTGCTTTTTTATCTCCTGCTGTAATGATTTGACTAGGTACGTTATTCAGATAAGCCACTTCGGCAATTCCAGGCACACGTGCTGCAATTGCTTCTGCATCTGCTCTGGTGAGCCCTTTATCATAATTTTTGGTTTGGCTTTTATTGGCTTCTTTAGGATCTAAAAAAATAATTTGCCGACCACCCACCGCATCAATCCCGGCGCTAATGGTACCCACACCGCTTTTAGATAAAGACACCATTAAAGTAATCGCCAACGCACCCAATGCAACCGACAAAGCAGTCAATAATGTGCGCAGTTTGTTGGCATTGAGCACTTTTAACGCAAGTTTTAGATTTTCAAGAAAAACCATCATGAACACACACCATCCGTATGATTAACCTTGAGGCGATACATCCATTGGTAAAGCAGGTCTTATCCGTATTTTATCGCCTTCTTTAACGCCCGAAATAATCTCTATTTTTTGTTCGTTTTGAATCCCAATCTTAACCTCTTCTAAAGAATCTTTTTGCCCTTGTCCGTGCACCATCCACACTTTTGTTTTGTTATCTTGTCTTACTAGTGCTTCGAGTGGAATGCTTAACACTTGTTCTTTGGATTCTAGCACCGTAGTAATATCCGCTATCATGCCCGGCTTAAGCCCTTGTGCACCAGGTTGTGCACAGTCCACTACAACGTCTACCGGAAACACCAATAAATTAGAATCTTTACGTCGTTCACTTTTTTGCGCCATGGCGGCAATTCTAAAAATCTCGCCCACAAAAGACTGATGAGGCAACGCATCGACTTGCAGTTTAACTTTGTCTTTTAAATGAATCCGTGCCACGTCGATTTGATTTAATTCTGTGCGCACTAATAGTTTTTCTATTTGCGCCACAACTAACAAGGGCTTGCCATCACTCAAGGCAGAAACGCCAGGTGTTACCATTTCTCCTGGTTGAACATTACGCGCCAAAACAACGCCATCAATAGGCGACTTAATAAATGTGTAATGGTATTGATCACGTGCAATTTCGGCTTGTAATAAATCTGATTTTAATTGTGCTTGTAAGCGTTTTACATCACCGTCTAAGGCCACTAATTCAGATTCTGTGGCCACACCACTATCAAATGCTTTTTTCTTAATGGTCCATTGATTTTGTGCTTGATTTAATTGTGCACGCGTAATTTCAGAACGTGCTTGTTGTTGTTTTAAATTACGTTCACTATCTAAAGGGTCGAGTTTCATAATGACTTGCCCTGCCTGAACTCGGTAGCCCACGTCGACTAAGACCTGTATTACTTGACCAGATACTTTAGACTTAATTTCGACTTTCCTAAAAGGTTCTACAGAACCTACTTCTTGCACAGTTAATTCAATGTTGTCTTTTTTAACAACACTCACTTCGCCTTCTTGTTGTTGATGTTTATTTTTTAATACAAAAAAAACCACCAAAGCACCAATTACCAACACAATAAAACTTAAAAAAATCCATTTTTTAAAGCTTTTTTTAGGCTTATTTTTAATTGCATAAGCGGCCATTTTCATGGTTTCTTCTTGTGTCATAACTCAAATCCTTCTGCTCTTAAGTAATCAATATGTGCTTGTGCACAATCTAACGAAACTTGTAAAAAACGCATCGATGTCTGGTTGGCTTCTAATTCTGCATTAAGCACATCTGTTAGAGATGCATTGCCAGAGGCATAATTGGCACGCACCATATCCACACTTTTTTGTATTAAGCTTTGTGTGCCAGACAAAGCATCCAAACGCATTTTGGCCTGTTCTTGTTTTATTTTGCTGTCTTGCTTGTCCTTTAGCATTTGTCTTTGTTGATCTTGGTAGCGTGCGCTGGCCGCGTGCGCATCTGCATCTGCACGTGCCACGTCGTCGCGTGTGACAAAAAAATCAAACCCCGTAAAAGACAAGTTAATGCCTGCTGTAAAATATCCAGAAAACACACCAAAACGCTGTGT
>Ga0154020_10003301_pt1 | contig 19449 bp, 18 predicted proteins | sample Klosneuvirus_201_FD_109709 | JGI IMG/M metagenome (GOLD analysis project Ga0154020, IMG submission 109709) | Active sludge microbial communities from wastewater, Klosterneuburg, Austria - Klosneuvirus_20160825_MG | ecosystem: Engineered > WWTP > Aerobic digester > Activated sludge | place... | reverse complement strand
TCCACCATAATCACAATATCGCAAAAGGCTGGAATATAAGCACCACCCGCAGCACAAGGGCCAAATAACAAACAAATTTGAGGAACAAAACCAGATAAGCGCACTTGATTTTGAAAAATACGCCCAGCACCGCGGCGTCCAGGGAACATGTCTACTTGATCTGTAATACGCGCGCCCGCAGAATCAACCAAATAAAATAAAGGCAAGCGCATGCGTTCTGCGGTTTCTTGAATACGAATAATTTTTTCAACGGTACGCTTTCCCCAAGAACCTGCTTTAACCGTTGAATCATTGGCCATCACACATACGGCCCTTCCCTCAATCGTTCCAATGCCACACACCACACCATCTGCAGGTAAAGTAGGATCGGCTACGTTCGCATATAATCCATCTTCTACAAACGAATCTGCGTCCAACAACAACGCCAAACGATCGCGAACAAATAATTTTCCTTCTTCTTTGTTTTTTTCATGATACTTGGCATGACCACCCCGTTTAATGCGTTCACGCAATGCTGCAAAATCAATTGGATGGCCCGTGCTTTTGGTAGGATCGGTATTTGATGTTGTCATTTTATCACCTTAAAAAATAAATTCAAATCACACGTGGCTCTTGTAGCAAGATGGATTGAAAAGTAAAGCAAACGTGCATGGATATATCCACTCCATCTTATTTATTAGCAATTGAATCTTCGTGTGACGAAACAGCCTGCGCGATTATGCACTTAAATGGTCAATTAATGGCCGATGTGGTCTCTACTCAAATAGCGACACACGCTCAATATGGTGGCGTAGTCCCAGAAATTGCATCGCGTGAACATTTGAACACCCTACCACGATTGGTGGAACAGGCGTTAAAACAAGCCGATATCTCCCAAGAATCACTCTGTGCCATTGCTGTCACAACAGGACCAGGACTTATCGGATCGTTATTTGTAGGCATGATGTACGCCAAGGCCATGGCTTTAAGTTTAAATATTCCGCTCCTTGGCATTCATCATTTAGCCGGACATTTAGCCATTGCCGATCTACTCGCCACACCACCACCGTTGCCACATATTGCACTCTTGGTCTCGGGTGGACACACCGCTCTATATTTGGTGCATCAGGACAGATCTATTCAAACCTTGGGCACCACCATAGACGACGCAGCTGGCGAAGCCTTTGATAAAACTGCCAAAATGTTAGGCTTTGCGTATCCAGGTGGTGCCGCACTATCAACACAGGCCCAAGGTGGTCAACGTGATTTTGTTCCATTACCTATTGCACTCAAACATCCACAAGACGGACTTAATATGAGTTTTAGCGGGCTAAAAACCGCGGTAAGTCTATATTTACAAAAACAAACATCTGATTTTATTAAACATCATTTGCACGATATTTGTGCCTCTATTGAACATGCCATTGTCACAGCATTGGTTCAAAAAACACTTAAAGCCTGCATTCAACATCAAATTTTTCATGTTGTTATTGCAGGTGGCGTGGCTGCCAACACTTACTTACGTACACAGCTTACAGCATCACTCACACTCCACCAAGGCTTATTATATGCACCACCCAAATCTTGGTGCACAGATAATGCCGTGATGATTGCAGCCTGTGCTAGGCGATTGTTAAAACATACTGAACTTACTAGTTATCCTCTTGATTTATCTCATATTGCAAAACCTTATTGGCCACTTGTTTAAATTTATTCTCAAATAATTATTAATATCAATTTAATAAAAAACTCATGTGAACGATATATGTATTAACCAATCAACATAAAGTTGACTGGAAAATAAGAGGGAGTTCCCTCAACGCATTAAACGCAGGAGTTTTAAAATGGTCGCTATTAATACAAATCTTTCCAACACATTGTCCGCAATTATGAACCGTACCCAAAGAAAAATGAATGGACTAACCAAGCAAATGTCTACGGGTAAAATTAATCCCCAAGACAATCCCGCTGGGATGAATATTGCAACCAAATTAAGCGCCAACTCAAAAGCTTTTATGCGCGCAGCAAAAAATGCAAGTGACGCAGCAGGGATGGCCAATGTGGGAATTGAAGCGATTAATCAAATTACAGATCAACTCGTCGCATTAAAAGAATTAGCCATACAAGCAATGAACGTACCCAACGCAGACGCAACCAGTCATACTGCATTGAACGATCAAGCCACCGCTTATGTTAACGCAGTCGATCAAATTGCATCTTCTACCAGTTACAACGGCATCAAAATATTAGATGGATCAACGGCTTCTAGTGCTTTTCAAGTAGGCATCAGTACAGGTGCCAGCGACAGCATTACAGTCACATGGACAGATGTTGACGCCGCTGCTTTAGGGATTAACGTGATCGCCTTAGATACCGTTGCAAATGCAACCACTGCATTAGGGCTAATTGATACAGCGATTAACACAGTCACAGGTGCACTGGCTACTACCTCGGCAGCCGTGTCTCAGTTAGATAGCGCAGAAAGTTTAGCCGGTGTTGTGAGCACTGCATTGGGCAGCGCTGCATCTTCCATCACAGACATCGACTACGCCAACGTTCTTGCGGACTTGTCCTCTAAGCAATTGTTATTTGCTGCAGGCAGCAAGGCTTTAAAATTTGCAAACCAAAACAATGAATTAATCCTTAATTTGCTAGCCTAATAAGCCAACGTCAGATCAAATCCAGCCGTATGTTTACTATAACTTGCACTCACTAAATCCCCTGTTGGTAATTTATTTTTAGCATCTGTTAATCGAATCTCTGGAATATAAAACAATGCCCCGCCTAACCATTTTTTAATTCTAAAAGATAAACGGCTATCAAAACGAATCACATGATCATGACGTGTGGCTAAAAGTGCGCTACTTGCAGAAGTAGGCAATCGCATTGTTTGGTAATCATATTGCCCTTGTATACTCAATTGCAAATGTGACCAAAAAGCATAAGAATAATTTAAAAAAGCACGATGAAATTCCTGTGAAGTAAAAAAATTAGTCGCAGAAAAATCATGAGAATAGCCAGCATTGATGGACATGGGATCGGATAGCCGCCAAGAAATTTGGGCCAATGCCACTACATTGCTAAAGCTCGATATTAGTTTTTTATCTGCATTTAATGACAGGCTATTTCCGTAACCTACATACGCGTTCACTGTTAACTTATTGGATAAATAACCTACCAACCCAATAGACGCGCGCACTGGATGCGAATCATAGTTTACAATAGAAGCGTCTCTATTGGGGTAACGAACCATTCCCAAATCAGTAGAAATTTGCAAACCTGTTTTGGGTAAAAACTTCCATACCGTTCCCAATTGCAAACGATGGGACATAGAACTCATGGCTGCAGAGGCAGGCAGTCCTTGTTGATTGGCATCAAACCAATTCAATAAAAAACCATATGATACATTGGCGCTTACTGCTTTATTAAAAGGGGCATAATCAAATCTAAGTGAAGAATCATTTGTTAAATACAAAATCCGTGCATTTAACGCCGCATTAGAAGGCGATACTGTACGAGAAAAAGCATCAGACAAACTAATCGTCCATGCGCCTAAGTTTTTAGTGGCAAAGCGCATCGCTGCATTACCTTGAATGCCTGAATAGCTTTTAGTTTCTTTTTGAAAAGCACCTAAATACTGCATCCAATCTATTTGACCTCTTATATTAAAAATTAATCGTTCAGAAGCAATTTCAAAAGAAGATCCCGCTTTAATTGCCAAAATAAGATCCGGATTAATATTAGAAGAGACAGAAGCAAAAGAAGGATTAGAGTCAAAACGCAAATCTAAACTTGTGAATAAATGTAAACGACCTTTTCCAAACACACGAAATCCAAGATACTCAACAGATGGAGCAACACCCGCCGTGTTTTGTGTTTGCGCCCAAGTCAATCGGCCAAAACACAAAAACATCCATAGAAAAACAATCCAATGGAAGTGTTTGCTAAATATGCCCATGAAAGTTTTAAATATCCCAATCCGTATGAATAAAATTAATTTTTAAAAACCAACAAAAACGTAGGGATAAACAAACAACACAAAAAACAATGAAAATATCAAAACAAAATTAAGACATGATACAAACGAAAACAGGACAACAAGACAATAACCAAATAAATACGCCTGCTGGAGTATACAAATTAATAAACGTTAATCAAAGAAAAAATACCATTAAAGGTATTTTTAACGCCAATATTGCCAGTTAATTCTTGGCCGTCTACGCACTGTATCGAAGGAAAAGTATCAAATAAATTATCTTTATTGCTATCTTTACAATAAACACGAATTGGATTCCCAGCCACACAATCAAATTTAAAACGATCGTCCTTACCGTCTCTGTCTTCGTCTTTACAAGTTTGGCCAATGGGCAAACGTAAGCATTGATTACGGGTGTTTGCATTGGGTAGTTTTTGCCTATCCACATAGCTTGTTCCGTCACTCTTTAAAAAATAATCTGCGTCTTTATCAAAATCTAAACATTGAGGACTGGCATCTATTTGCGCATTGGCCGCAGGAATGGTTGGGATTACAACAGAAAAAGGCGGTGCTACAGTCCCGCCACCAGCACCACCGACACTTGCGCCGCCACCAATCGAAGTACTATTACCAACGCCAAATCCAGATCCTGCATCCGAAACACTATTGGCATTACCGCCCTGTCCATTACTGGCTGCGGTTGTATTATTTTTTCCATTGCCGCCCGATGAAGCAGCATCCGAAATTCCGCCATTATCCACACTTACTTCTGTTTGAGTTGCATTATCCGACGCATTCCACGAAGAAATATCATCACCCAAAGACATTTTTAAATCTTTAGGCGCCGCATCCAAAGAATCACCCATACGTGTACCGCTATCTTTAAAAATACCATTTTTACTATTACTGTCAGATAGGCCATTTCCGTTAGGATTATTTAAAGTTCCATTAGAAGATTTAGCCTCTTGAGATTTAATTTCTGACTTAGAATCGCTACCAGAAGATCGCTTGTTTTCGGACGATTCTGTACTCGTATTTGATTTTTCCGGACTCGCGACATTTTTACTACTTTTAGTCTCTTTATCTTTGTTTTTATCTTTAGACTCTTCTTTATCGGTAGATTTTTTATCTGATTTTTTGTCTTTATCAGACTTTGGGTTGTCTGTTTTAGCTGAACGCAAATTGGTTTCTGCCTGAGACAATAATTGCGCCACCAAAGTTAATTTACCAGACTGTGACTGTAAAGATTGTCCCAGTGCCACTGCCGTTTCTACTTGTTTTAAATCATTTTCAATTTCTGCGGGAACCGATTTAAAATCCAAAGCCAATTGCCTACGCCGAGGCAATTCACTCGCTAAAAACGCTTGTATCAACGTTTGTATTTGTGTGTTACGTTTGCGGTAGGACTGAATGTCTTTTTTTACTTTATAGCTAAAACGATCCTCGCTTGTTCTGTGTTCAACAGAATCTTCTGCAAAGGCATGTGTAGGCACAAGCGCCATAAAACCCACACCCATCAACCCCAAACAAAAAAAGAAATTGCGTGAACGCCACATAGATGGTCCCTCTCTTCTGATTGTAGTAGAGTTCCTCTATTTCACAAGAAATTCTTTTATTTTTAATTTTTTATTTTATTTAAATCACAAAGAAGGCGTAAATATAAATGGGTAAGATACAGTCACAGCGCCGCCACTTGGTTTAGGAAATCTAAAACGTTGAAAACGTGATACCACACATCCAGAAACGGTTTCATCTTGTAATGTGTTTTCTTCTACCAACGCCTGAGACACGCGACCTTCTTCATCAATTGTAAAACGAATCACAATTTTACCAGACAATTGCGGCGACTTTTTTAATTGACGCTCATAGCATTCCTTCACAGACCCCAAGCGGTTTCTTACAACATTGGCAATCACCGCTGGCTCCAAGTTGCCACTATCCACCTCTGGCGCTCTTGTTTGAACAGAAGAATTAAGAACAGAATTAGGAGCCGGTGAACCCACAGAAGTTTCTTTTTTTTCTGTCAATTTTAATGCTTCTTTTTTAGTATTCTTTGTACCTATTGCGGGCTTTAGTCCTTCGGCATGAACCATGTTATCTGACGCATCCAAGGCGTCTGGAATCGCTAATTGAGAATTAGCAACCAAAGATTCTTGATGGGCCGACTTAAATCCCTGCTCAAGTGCTATCGACGGCTTATGTTCATCAAAAACTTCTTGCAATGCCATTGTTCCTGATTTTTTATCGCCCACACTCCCAAGCACTGCAAGCACCCCGCTTTTCATTACCTGTTGGCGAATTTGTGCGCGTTGCGCATCAGATATTTTTGTTTCTTTAGCCGTTTCCATACCCGATTCTTGAGTCTCTGTTTGACGCGCAGTTGTGTCTGTTGGTTTATCTTCTTCTTTTGGAACTTCAACAGGCTTAGGTTTTGGTTTAACTGGTTTTATTGTTACACGTTCTTCTTTTTGAATAGACACTTGTTTGTTTTTTCTTAATTGAGTGGCATCTGGAACCACTAAACGTGCAAAACGATCACTTACTTCTTCAAGAGAGATACGCTCTGGAACCTGCACTGTCCTTAAATAAAAATGAAAACCCAAAAATAGTACGGATACAACAGCAAGATCAAGTGCAAATCCCCAATCAATGCTTTGCAATAATCCACCCTTAAAAGCCAAGATAGAAATATCATTATTTGCATTTACAGAAGGAACAAACTGAAACAAAATACTCACGTCACCCAACTGCAATGAACCGCGAGTCTCTTCCTCAATTGGCCATTCAGTGCGTGATTCATGTTTAATTAATTGTGTTTTTGATTTTAAATCCAACAAAGACAAAGACACTTGAGACTGTTTAACAGAAGGTGTGATTTTGCAATCAGATAAAAATGAAATATCTAAAAAATATTGGCCTTCTCTATAATCCAATAAAAGTCGTTTATATGTCACCAGAGAAGATGCAGGCAAACACAGCGTGCATAATGGGGAGTCGCCCACAAAAATAGGTTGTGGATTTTCAATGAGCTTCTCACCAATGACTTTGTCACCATGTACAATGCCCAGGCGCAAAATCTTGGCAGAAGAAAATGAGCGCTTTGTTGTCATAAGAATTATTGAATTCTATTGCTCGTTCTTCAAAACCGCAAATTTATATTTTCCAAAACCTGCTTGACCAGAGGAATACAACACAGACGTGAGAGACTGAAACTGGGTATGCTTATCCGCTACAACTAATAAGAGACCTTCAAATTCTTTTACTTTTTGATTTAAATTATGGATCATTTGATGGTGTTCTGCTTGTGCTTTTAGCGCATCATGTAGTTTGGGAATAAAGTTTTGATTTTGCAATTCACCAGGCTCTATAACGCCTCCAGGCGCCATTTGTGCAACCACCGCATCATTTACAATAATAGATTGCTGTGTCACCACCACACGAACAGCATCCACTAATTGTTGTTGTGATGTAGATTTAGGCAGTACAAGACCCTGGCGCATAGTGATGCTTGTGGGATCTGCCGTATAACTTTTAATTAAAAACACCAAAATAATGGTAAACGCATCCATTAACGCCACAATATTTAACTCTTCCATGGAGTGTAACGTGCGTTTTTGTTTTTTTATTTTTTGGGCTTTTTTCCTTGATTCAAGCAACAGTATTTCATCATCCTGGTTGCCTATATCGCTCATTTCAAATGTTGTGGGTTCACTCACAAAACCTCCTGCGTAAAATCAAAAGGACTTATTAACCCTCTACAAATCCAGGACTAATTAAAACGTCCGGAAATAATTCTTCTTTACCATTCTGACGAGATGCATCCATCACCTTAACAATAACTTCATAAGAAATCGTAGAACTCGCTGTAATAATCACTTTAGTTTCATGGCGGTAAGACGCCTTTATTTCAATCAATTTCTGAGTTAATTGCGCATAATTGTAATCTGGCCCAACTTTAGGCACATTAGGCTCTGCTTGCGCACCTGGAGGCTGCAAGGATCCACCTAAACCAGCCACAATAAAACCCTTCTCTGTTACACCAATGGTTAAATTCAAAGGCGGTTCTTTAGGTTCTTCAATGGGGGTATCACCGGCACCTATCATAGGTGCTGACCCATTAATGACAGCAAATTGAATAAACCCGGTTGAAGTCAACATCAAAAATAAAATTAAATTAACCACAATGTCCATGTAGGGCACTAAGTTAATTTCTCCGGTTGCGGCTTCTATGTGGCGCCTGAGTCTTTGACTTGCCATAACAAGCACCTTCCTCTGTTTGGTAGAATAAAACTTATTACTTTGCCTGTGAATGGCGTAAACGCGCAATCAACAAATTTTGTAATTTAACGGAATATTGATCGATTTCTTCAACCATTCGCTTGCTTATCCCTGTTAAGATCAAATGAAAGACCATACAAAAAATAGCGATTAACAATCCAAATGCAGTGTTATTCATGGCTTCTGAAATACCGCGAGATAAAACCTGTGCTTTTTGTTCTGCGGCAGCTTCTCCAACAGCTCTAAAACAATCAATAAGACCAAAAATAGTACCAAGCAAACCAAGCAAAGTTGCCAAATTTGCCAAAGTCCACAAAGAAGGTGTTCTTTTTTGAATTTCGGGAACCACTTCTAACTCAGCTTCTTCGATAGCGTTTTGAATTTCGATAGCACTTTTACTGGCCCGGGTAAGTCCTGCTTTCATTACTTTAGGCAACGCCGCCGAAGGCAGTGCGTTACACACCTTGATTGCAGATTCAATTTTATCTTCTATAATAAATTTTTGAATCTGACTCATAAAATTGCCGGCGTTGATGTTAAGCCTAAATAGTAAGGCAATCAAGCGGTCCACTACAATCCCAATGGCAAACAACCACGTGATCGAATTCACATAAACAAGCGGGCCACCTTCTCTAAAAAAACGCGCAATTTCAACCATTATCATACGTTTCTCCTTAATCTTGTTAATCTTAAAGCACCTACCGGCGTGCTGTGTTTACAGATAATTACGATTTTAACCGCTTTAAATACATCCACTTAAAATCGTTGCATGAACCACACAAGAAACTCAAGACAAAAACCAACAAAACACAAGGTTTTTGCCAAACTTGTAATCATTTTGTCCTAATCGAAAGCTTTATCTTCTAATGTTTGAATTGTTTTTTGAAAAAAAGATTCTTTAAATTCAAAATTTTCAAAATCAAGCTGAGAACGTTGCAAAATATAAAACGCTTGCGGTTTTTGTAATCGTCCTTCTACTTTAATTGCTTCTAATTTAAGAACCTTAGGTGGCATTTTTTTGATTAAATTTTTAGCCGCTATTGCAGGTGCAGACATAAAAAAACCAATAAACACCAAGCAAAAAATGAGACCAATCTTATTCCATTGCATAAGAACACTTTTCATGAAGACACCTTTGCTGTTGGCATAGACGAAGGCTTTCCTGGCACCTGTTTTTTTAATGCCTGATCTTTTTTAATGCTCGCTTCTTTTAAATATTGTTCTGCCTGTTTTAATGTAAAATTGGAATTTTTTTGCACCTTCACCGCGTCTATTGCCAAACTCAGGTATTCTTGCGATTTTTTAAATCGAATATCTTCTCTTAGATAAGACAGTGGCGACATTAAATAAAAAACACCTAAATCATACAAGACAGAAGCATCGTTAGAATTAGCAGCCAACAATCGCAGATAAATTTTCTCAGACTCCATATAACGGCCCACCCCACGAGAAGCATGCGCATAAACAAGTGCCGCATCTTTTAACTGTGGAGCCAACTGATTGGCGATGCTAGCAGATTCAAATGCATTTGCATAATCTTGTAGTTCTAATTGCAATTGACTTATGTTTAACCAAGAAAACACAGAATCTGGACGAAAATAAACGGCTTTTTTAAACATAGAAAGCGCTCTTGTTTTATCATTTTGTAGCAACGCCAAGCTGCCCAACGCATGATAAATGGTTGCGTTTTCAGGTTGCGCGGCAAGTGCATTTTGCAAGGTAAAATTGGCCAAATCTGCTTTATCTAAACCAATGTAAGCAAAAGCCAAGGCATTCAGTATTTCAATATTCTTGGGATCTTTTCTAAACGACGACAAAGCTATTTTAAGCACTTCTTCGTATTTTTTTTGAGCCAGCAACACTTGTATTTTAATCCATTCATAAATAGGCACCATGCCTATATTTTTTTCTGCCTGTTGCATGTATTTTTCTGCTAAATTTATATTTTTATCACGTAAATATAAACCTACTAATGACTGATACAATTCGGGTGTTTTTTCACACACACGTAATCCATTCACATAACGATTTTGTGCCTGTTCGTAACGGTACTGCATTTCCAATACAGCACCAGCATTCACATACGCCAAACAAAAATGGGCATCGGCTGCAATGATCTCGTCAAACAAAGCCAGCGCTTGGATAGGCGATTCCAGAATCAAAGATAAAGCCTTTTGATGTTTATCTGTTAATTCTTGCTGGGATAACAAGACCTGTTCTTTGTCTTTGGGTTTAGCCGCAGCAACACCAGATATACCACAAAGAAAAAGCAACATAATTGGGACACGACATATCAATAAAACAACACTCATGGTACAGCTCCCTCTCTTCGATAAGAAGCCAAAGGTGTCGATCCTAAATCTGGACCTAACTCATAAACAATAGGCTTTAAATAGGGCAAACGTGTCCCTTGAATATGCAACATGTCTGGCCACAAAATCACTTGATTTTTATAATCGATTTGAGATTCAATCACTTGCGGGTAATCTTTAGCGCGCAAACGAGATAACGACTTTTGGCTAAGATCCAACCAGGGCGAAAAAATAGCCAGTTTTTGACTTTGCTCTAATACTTTCTGATAAGCACTGATGGCTTTATCTTCTAGCGGAAACGCTTGGTTTTCCAATAACGCACGGTATTCATCTTCGTATTGTGTGCCTAATTGTTGAATTTCTGGGGGCACGGGCGCCATAAACAAAGCACTGGCCAAGGAATCGTACAAAGCACCCATTTGATATATTGCTTCTAAACTTGCCTGTGCATCTTGATACTGAAATACGCGTTGATATTCATCCTTGGCTTTAGTCAAAGCCTGGCTTTTTTTGATTAATGCGTTTTTCTGCAAAGAAGAATTACCAACAATATCGATACTATCAAATTCACGCTTCAACTCAAAAGCAAGCCTTAATTGAGCTTGTGCCATAAAAGGCGCTGATTTATCCGCGTTTTTTTTACCTTCTTTTAATGCCAAAAAATAAACCCAGTGCGCATTTTCATAATTTTTAAGACGTTCTTCTGTTTTACCTAAAAATACATACGCCTGTACAATGCGATGAACAAATTTAGACTGATCTTTATTTTTTTTAATATACGCATCTAAGAGTTCACGGGTTTCGTAAAAACGCTCTTGTTTTTCCAAAAACCCTGCCACTCGAATTAATGCATCATATGTTTTTTCTTGCTCTTCTGCTATGTCCATGTAGCGTTTATATTGCTTAATGGCTTCTGGGATCATGCCCTGTTGATCAAACACATGCGCCGCAGAATAAAGGGCTTCTGCTTTCACCAAAACATCGCTACTGTCTTGATAAATTCTAAGATACGCATCAATCGCTTTTTGTGGTTCAAAAATACGTTGGTAATGGTATGCAATTCTTAACATTGCTTTTTTGGCTGCATCTGATTGCGGATATTCTTTTACTAGTCGTTCATAAATTTGATTGGCCTTGTCAAAAAAAGAAGCTCGTTCAAAGTAAGTCCCAGCCATTAATAATGCTTGATCAATAAATTTTTGTTTCTTATCAAGCGATGCTGCTTGCAGATAATCTTCTGCTGCTGCGACATAGTTTTTTTGTTGTACTTTGCCTTCGGCACGTGTAATTACGGCACTCACATGAACCATCGATAATTCTTTAGAAAGACTTGGATTTTGTGCGACGAGTTTTTTATTATCCAACATGTCTTGTGAAAACTGGGCAATCTGCTCCCATTTTTTTTCTATCATCAAAGAATCTACGGTCAGCTGTAATGCTTCTTTAGCAAAAGATGACGCTGGATATTTTTCAATCAAATTTTTAAAACGTAACCTTGATTCGTCAAAATGATCGTAAATAAAAAAAGTCTCTGCGGCCTTATAGGCCACTGTAACGCTACGTTCTGCTTGTGGAAATAAAACAACATAGCGGTCACAAGCAGCCACTAACTGCTGCTTTAAAGCAGGTAATGGTGAATGTGCGTCAATCCACAAATCTTGTGGTCTATCTTGCGCTCGGTATAAGGTGCGTGGTTTTAATTGGCCATTTTTTTCTGCTCGTTCAATTAGTTTTTCATTCGCCAAAATTGCCATATAGGCTGCCGTTTCGCGATAATCATGTAGGCTTTCATGATCTCTTACCTTCATTAACTCAATCAAAGCATCTTCATATTGTCCGCTATAATAGAGTGTTTCTGCTAAAAAATAATTAACTTCATAACTATTTTTTAAATCCGAAAAACGATTCAAGTAGTTTTTATAACCACGCACGGCTAACAGGTACTCTTGCTGCGATAAATCATCTTGCTTAGATTCTTTGTAGGCTTGAGCCTGTTTATGATGAAATACCGCAGAAGAAAGTAAAGTTTGAGCAATGGCTTCTCTTGCCAAATTTTCTCCATAACCACCTTGCCTGTGTACTTTTTGCCATTCACTTTGTGGACCATAATTCATAACTAAATTTTCACGAGCTACATTCGCTTGTGAAAAATTACGGTTACCTTCATACGCTGCTACTATTTGCGCTTGAATTGCAGGGGCTTCTTTGCCCATTGGATTTTTATCCAAAATATACTGATACATCAAAATCGCATCATCAAAACGACTTTGTTGCATAAAAACATCTGCTAATTGTTGATAAAACAGATATTCATATGTTTTTTTAGGTAAAGAATTCATATAAACGATGGCTTTTTGATAACCACCAAACACTTCATCTGCAAAACAAATGGCCATATAAGCCAAAGATTCTTTTTCTAATTCTTTAAATTTATCAGACGATGACTGTGATGACAAATCCAAAACCGCTGTAAAATTCTTAACTGCTTGTTGGTAATTATCCAAACGATAATAAGACCAGGCTAATTTATATAAAGCCTTGTCATAAAAAGCAGAGCCAGGATAAGCCAATACTTGTTGATAAGCTGCAATTGCTAATTCCAAACGCCCCTCATCAAAATAATACTCGCCCAAACGAACATAAGCTTCTTGCGCAAATTTTGAATTTTTATATTGGTTAACCAATGCCGCAAAATATTCAATGCCTTCTTTGGCTTGTCCTTGTTCAGTCAAACAATATCCAAGTAAATAATAGACTACGTCTAAAAATGCATAGCTATTAAATTCATTAATTAAACGTTTATAAACCGCAATGGATTCTTGATAATCTGGGACAGGTGGTTCCAGCGCTGTCTGATTTTCTTTTTGAATATCTTCTTCATAGCGTTTAGTGGCCAAATAATAACGATCATTGGCCCGTTCATAATACAATTCAGACAAACGAAATAAAATATCTGATGTTTTTTTATCACGTGGATATTTTTTTACAAAACTTAAAAAACGTTCAATGGCAACTTCGCGTTTAGCGCGTTCTTCAATTTCTAATTCTTTAATTCTTTCTTCGTATTTTTGATGAATTAAATCTTTAAATCTAATTCTTTTTTCTGCTATTGTTTTTTCGTTGTCCTGAAACAATTGACGACTCAAGTGTTCGTACTTGGCATAGTCTTTTTGTAGCTCAAGCCGTCTAGATTCAATGGCTGTTTTATCTTTAATAAAAGATGTTTTTAGTGGTGCATTTGCCATCAATGTGGATTTTACAGAGAGTGCACAAAACAAGCTCGTCACCCATACACACCAAGAATGAACACGCATCCTAACATAACTCATGGCTGCATCCTTGGTTGTGATAACGAAGATAAATCCGTGTTAATTTCACTCATCAATCTTTTTTCATCTTTGAGTAACGCTTGAATCGTATCGCTATGCACTTCTTTCATTTTCCAAGACACATCCAATACACCACGATCAGATTCATACATCAGATCTGTAATTTTTTGTCTGACAGAGGCCAAAATGTTCACACCAATGTGTGTCATTACTTTCTGTGTGTCTTCTTTAAGCAATGTAAATGATTGTTCACTTTCTTGAATATTTTTACTTTCAGCCAATACATAATCTCTCAAAATTTGAGATTTTTTTTCCGCTGCCATTTCAATTTGTTGTTTATGATCAAATATCATTTGATCTAATTTTGACCACTGCTTTTCTGCGCGCAACATGGAATTTTTGGCTAAAGACATAGACAAATCTTGCCATAGCGGATGGTCGATTAATCGTTTCATTTGAGCCCACAATGCCGTCCTGTAAGATTGCCGAATAAGGTCTTCTTCGCGTGCAGGATCTGTTAACATGGTTGATAATTTTTGCATTTGCAATAACTCTTGTTCTGCAGTAGTGACTTGTTTTTCTAGATATTCAATAGATTGTCTTTGAGCATTCATAAATGCCCTTGCTTGCTGCAAATCAACCAATTCAAATAAATGCTGCGCTTGATCTTGTTTTAAATAATTTTCTATTGCGCTTAATTTGGATTTCATAATTTCTACGTCACGTTTTAATTCATGCGCGGACAATCCAATTTGAATTGCTTGCTGTTTTAATCTTTGCTGTCTGTTGGCAATTTCTTGTGGCGTATGTGCAATTCTTAAAAATTGCGCGTGTATAGCAAGTAGCCGATTATTATCTGCAATAAATGTTTGTTTTTGAGCAAGAGGAAGAGAAGAAACAACACGGTCGTAAATAGAAGAATACAACTTAAAAACAAAACCCAATACGGCATCTTGTGCGACTATTGTTTTTAAATAAGAAGCTTTTATCTCTGGGAACAAATCAACCGCTGTTTGTGGATTAAGAATAGACAATAAAAAATCGTGGTTTTTTTTAACATCAGAAATTAAATACATTCCACTTTTTAAAAAAGAAGCCACATCAGACGCCAAATAAATATTAGTTGATTCATCTTCTAAATTAACGCCTCTTAGTAATAATTTATCAACCAAGGTACCATTGGCCATGTCCTCTAAAAATCGGTTTTGATTTTGACTCTGTGTGGCTGTTATTTTTCTATCTACCTCTCGTCTGACTAGCTCATAACGTTCATTAAATTTATTAAATGCCAAAGAGGCTTCTGCGTATTTACCAGTTTTAATAAGGATATGTGCCCTTAACAAATAGGCTTCTGGTACAACCGTATGGCTTGCATCATACACCAATAATTTGTCCAAAGTATTGAGTGATTGTTGAAGGTAATATTTTTTTTGAACCAAATCTTTTTCTTGCTGATACAATGCAATTAAATTCCATGTTTTTTCATACAAAGCCTGCGGTACTAAATCGCTATTTTCCTGCACATCTGAATATAATGTAATGGATTTTTTATGTTGTTTTAAATCTGTCATCAAACGCGCATAAGCCATCAAGGCTAATTCGTGAACGCGAGATTCCGCACTTGCGCTCTTATTGTCCAACTCAGATGGCTTTGCACGCAATACCTGATTGAGCAATTTTTCACACAATACAACATCACCTGCATTTTGTGCCAACACGGCACGCATATATAAACTTTTGTAATACCAATAAGATCCAGGCAAAATGCGATTTAAATAACCTTGTGCGGTATTTAAATCCTTGCCTTCAATTACTAAATAACGACCATACGCATAGGCTACATCGTCAGAAACAGAAGTCGATTGATTTAAAAATTCGGCTAAAAATTGATTATCAGGCAAATACGTTTGTAATTTAATCAAACGCAGCAACGAAACCACCAAATAACGTTCCGAACTCATTAAACACAAATCTTGGTAGGCTTGTCTTGCCGCGGCATAGTGACCAATTTTAAAACTGGACTCGGCAAAATAAAACAAAATGTTTTGATATTCCGGAAACGCCGCCACATCTTTTTGCCTAAGCAACTCGTGAAGCAGCACATAGGCACGTTGATAATCCCCACCTTGATACATTTCTATAATGGCAGGAATATGAATACGTTTAACAAAATCAAGCGTATGGTCGAGTTTTGTTGTAGCCCCCAAAACAGACGTCTTTGAATCTGGCAAGAAAGATCCTAGTTTAAGCGATTTTTCTTCTTCTAAGGCTTGTTCATAAGCCTTATCAAAAATTTGGGTTTTATTGTCTGGGCTCTGAGACAACGCAAAAAACGCTTGCACACACAAAGCACCAACCCACAAAGAAGACATCATGTCAAAAATCCTCGCCTATATATAAGTCGTTAATTATTTTTAGATTCTGTTTCGTTAATCTGTGTTTCTACTTGATTGTCTTCTATGGTCTTCATATTCTCAAGTTTATTGGAATTTTCATTGGCATACGCAATATCATACTTAACCGCAGGTTTATCTTTAAGCTGAGTCGTGATGCCACCCTTTTCATAACCGGTCACTCGAATATTAATTTGGCGCCCTTCTTCTGCATTAAAGAGATATCCAGATTTAACCTTAAACTTATAACTATTCATATAAGTAAAAACGCCGCCGCCATCACCACGGTAAATAATAAACACCACCAATTGATGATTTCCGGGCATCATGCTTCCATTGTAAATCTCTATATCTTTGCGATTATCAAATAATTTTCCATCCAGATCTACCTGACTATAAATAGGCGCCCCATCAATGGCATACTGTAATTTTTCAATTTTAAATGTGCGTCCCATGTCGTGATGATGCATAATTACCGCGCGCGTCCCACCAATACTTCCACCAAGTACGCCTTCTTGTAGCGCCGCCAAATTTGCTTTTGATTTATAGATTTTTTCTTTAAGCGTATTCACACGTTCTTCGAGCACGCGCAGTTGCATCAATGGATTTACGTCTTTATCTAATTTTTTTTCAGTCAAAATAGGTTGAAGCACGGCAAGAGACGCATCTTTACTGTTCATTTTATCAGGCTCTATCGCTGATTTTTTGACTGTATTAGAATTAGACTGAACTGGTTGGCTGGCAGGTTGCGCACCCGCCAAAGAAGAATATTGCAAAAACAAAAAACAAGCCAAAAAAGCAAGTAGTGGTCGCGTCATGCCACTATTTTACTCATGTCTTTTAAAAAATACACTTTTTTTACGTTATAAATTTAGCACATATAAAACAAAATCATCAAGCATCCCCTTTACGTAATTCAGTCAACACTAAACGCGCAATCGACTTAAGCGTTTCAAAAACACCCGTCCCTGTGGTGGCCACAGCTTCGAATTCTGGAACAACAAGGGGGTTTAACAAACGTCTTAAATCCTCTACATGACACACACGCGGCATATCGCGTTTATTGTATTGAATAACAAACGGAATACGCTCTAAAGCGTACTGTTGTTCTATTAAGTTAGTTTTTAGATTATCAAGAGATTCTAAATTAGCCTCTAATCTGTCTTTTTGGCTATCTGCAACAAACACTACGCCATCAACACCTTTTAATATTAATTTACGGCTTGCATCATAAAACACTTGCCCGGGCACTGTATACAAATGAAACCTCGTGCGAAATCCCCTAATTTCCCCAAGCGCAAGTGGTAAAAAATCAAAAAACAAGGTGCGTTCAGTTTCTGTTGCTAAAGAAACCATTTTACCACGCACCTCTTGCGCTGTATTTTGATAAATATATTGAAGATTAGTAGTTTTTCCACACAATCCAGGGCCATAATAAACAATTTTACAATTAATTTCACGTGAGGAATAATTAATAAAAGACATAGTCCACCTGATTTAAAACAAAAGCAAACAACCGCTCATTACATCTTAAAAAGATTATCGATATCTTCTTCTGTGATTTCTTCGATGGCTTCTATCTCGAAGCGATGAGTTTTTGATTTTTCTATCATCGTTTTAACCACCTCCACAAAATCAGGTATTATTTTTTTTACACGCAAACGCACAAGTCCCAACGTAGAATGGGAGCCAAAAACAAGCACTAAAATGGCCCTCTCTAAAATCACAGATGAATAATAATGCATCCGTGTGCCTTCGTTAAATTGGCTCACAAACGAAGACTCTCCAATTAATTTGGCAAGTCCCAAAGAGGCTGCTGTGTGACCCGCACAAAGCGAAGATAAAGACGTCGTATCAAGCGTTCCTATGTGCCCAGAAGACGCCAATAATTGCCCATTTTTGTCAATTAAAAACACCATATGAGCAAGTGTCTCGCTACACAATCGTTCACACAATTGCGTCATTAAATGTGCTTCTTCATCAAACAATACAAAAGGTTGTTCTTTATGGAATGTAGAATTATCGGCGTGGGAAGTCGTGTTTAAAGTTGTCATCGTTGTGCGCATCGCCATGATTAATCAGGTGCATTAACTAAAAAAAAACATAAGTTCAATTACTGATTGACTTTTAAAATCAATAAAGGTACCTTTTTATAGGATGGTACCTTTATTATGAACAAGCACGAAGACAAATTAAGTACAATCAGAAAAGGGCTTTTGGAATTTGTTATTCTTAAAGTTATTTCATCACAAAAAGTCTACGCCGCAGATATTTTACAACGTCTTAGCTCAACCGAATTTGCAACCCAAGAAGGCACACTTTATCCACTTTTAAGCAAAATGAGACGGGAAGAATTATTAGATTATGAATGGAAAGAATCAGAACTGGGGCCGCCTAGAAAATATTACAAACTTACCACAAAAGGTAAAACGTGGCTCACAGAACTTAATCATTACTGGCAACACTTGCATACAACAATTAAAGAAATAGGAACATAAAACATGCAAAAAGTAATTACTATTAATTTAAATGGCCAAGCTTATCAGGTTGACGAAGATGCCTACACATTACTGAGCGCTTATTTAGAACAAGCCAAAAACAATCTTTTAAATAACCAAGACCAGGCAGAAATTTTATCGGACTTAGAACAAGCGATAGCAGATAAATTAAATACAAAATTAAATTCACATAAAACAATTATTACACAAAAAGAAACAAATGAAATTCTAAAAGATATGGGCCCTGTAGAAAGCACACACGCAAACGAAAAAGTCTATGATTCACAATCCAATCAATCAGCTCAAGACGTCAGTTCTAATTCACCTAAAAAGCTTTACCAAATCAGGGAAGGAGGTATCATTTCTGGGCTATGTAACGGAATTGCTGCCTATTTAAACATTAATGTCACCCTTATACGTGTCGCATTTATTATTTTAACAATTTTGTCTCACGGAATCATGTTACTTATCTATTCGATTTTAGTATTTGTGATTCCCTACGCCAAAACATCACAAGAGCATGCCCAAGCCCAAGGTCTTCCCCATACGGCACAACAGCTTCTTGTCCTGCATCTGGATTTTATGAATAAGAAAAGGTGAATTAAGAGCAAAAGCCCAAATAATGCCAATATACGCAAGACTTAAAATCAATCATCCCACTTGCGAATCAATAAAAAACAAGAT
>Ga0154020_10003300_pt1 | contig 19457 bp, 18 predicted proteins | sample Klosneuvirus_201_FD_109709 | JGI IMG/M metagenome (GOLD analysis project Ga0154020, IMG submission 109709) | Active sludge microbial communities from wastewater, Klosterneuburg, Austria - Klosneuvirus_20160825_MG | ecosystem: Engineered > WWTP > Aerobic digester > Activated sludge | place... | reverse complement strand
TCACTAAGCATTTGAACAAAACTCATTGTTGCAAAGTTCTGAAACTCATCTACATATAAATAGTAGGCTTTTCGTTCCTGTTGTTTGGTTCGAGCTCGTCTTAAGGCCGCCACTTGTAGCTTTGCTAGAATAGTAGTGCCAAATAGAGTTGAAGTATCTTCTCCTAATAAGCCCTTGGAAAAGTTACAGATTAAGATCTTACTAGAGTCTAATATATCACTGAAGTCTATCGTTGACTTCTCTTGTTCGAGAACACGTTTTGCCGACGCAGAAAAAAGGAATCGTCCAATTTTCGCGGTAATGCCGGCTACCATCTTAACCTTCTGGAAGTCACCTGCCTTACCAAGTTCATTCTTCCAGAAGTCTGATAAGTCTTTGTCTTCTAGATTCTTAACTGATTCCCGACGGTATTTGTTGTCATTTAAAAGTCGGAAGATTGTAAATAAAGTTGGATTCTCGAGTGTTAGTGCAGTTTGGATTGTATTTCTTAGTACGTATTCAATTCGGTGACCTCCAGAGTCGTCTTCCGAGAATATTTTGCGTAGCACTGAAATTGTTGATTCAGTAACTAAGTCTTTCTCTCGAAGTAACTCATCACCCTTAAGTCCAGGAGTTAGTTCTAGTAGATTGATACCGATTGGATGGGTTAAATCATCAGGATTTAAGTAGATAACATCTTTAATACGGTCTTTTGGTATATGGTGCAGAATTGTTTCAGCGAGATCACCATGTGGGTCTAATACAGATACGCCTTTACCGTTCCTGATATCTTGGAGGATTGCATACAACATCAGGGTCGTCTTTCCGTTTCCTGTTCCACCAATAATATATAGGTGTCGTTCTCTTTCGGCTTCAGTTAAGCCAATCGGGGTCATTGTACCTTGATGATGATTCTCGCCGAGTAATATGGATAATTCGGTATTGTTTTTTAGCGACACTGGCGCTGGTAGTGACTTACTCAGTGACTTAACGATATTTTCTGTTTTAGCTGACTGTGAGTTTGGAAAGTGAAACAGACTTGCAAGCTCGGAGGTTGAGAAAATATCTGTTTTGCTTCCAAATAAGGGTGGGAGTCGCAAGCGCATTCTGGTAGTTGCCATTGCTCTAAAAAGTTTAGTGCGAACCCGGTTGGTCTTAAGCGACTGATATTTTGCTACCGACAGTGCAGTTAGCGCCGACTCAACCCCATGCAATCGTTTGTTTAGGTCTTTTTTGTCATTACTCAAAATTAGAGTGTGTACGCTTGCTTCAAATAATGGCTTACTAAGTTTAAGATGAACGGATTCTAGTAGTTGTTGCTCAAAGCTACTGATATTGCGCGCAAGTTTCTTGCCAGAAGCCACTTGTTGCTTCTCATAGTTATCTCGCTGAATAGATTGTTGACCTGAGGTAGAAGATCCGTGTGTAATATATGTAACTAGATCAGTAATACTAAACAAAATCTTTCCAATGATACCAGTAATTTTGCTAGTAGTTCCTGATGACTTTGACAGGTTGAGTTGCAGATCTTCGTTACGCATTAACTTTCTACTAAGGGTGGAAGCTTCGGCGTTTTTTATAGGCGTAGTTACGATCTGAAATACAACCAATTCGTCAGATTGAAGCTTAGTCATTGTGTTTGCTAAGTACGCAATCGGATCGTGGGTCTCAAGAATATCTGGGGATTGAAGCGGATATGCATAGTGTTTAGAAAGGTGGTGTTCTGCAACTTTGAACATACTGTCCATTAACTCGACTGGCATGAAGTCGTCAACATGATTAATTTTTACTTCTGGTAGATATGCATGGATGATATGTTCAATAGCTTCTACCTTGTCCTCTTGCACAGAAACAAAGAATCTTATACCTTTTTCTCGGCTCGATACAATCTCAAACGACATTGGCACTTCGCCTTTGAGTAGCTTGTCTTTCAAGCTTCTAGCGAACCCAAGCCCATGTAGTACGGCAAATAGTTGTTCGTTGGCCGCCACTACTTTATCGGTAAATGCCGGTGGAGTTAGTTCTAGGAATACAATTCTCCTAGCCTTTAAGTAAAATCGGTTTACAACTTTGCGCGATAATGACAAAAACGCCAGAAGGATTACTAGTGTAGCTACCAATACTCCAATAACTGGGAGGAAAGAGCTAAAAGATTTCAGAAAGTCTATGAACCAAGTCATCAGAGCGACCCTAACTGAGGCTTCCCAACCATAAAAGTGTGTGGATTAACTGGGATATCGCTTATTCTAACTTCAAAGTGAACATGCGGACCCGTAGAAGAGCCGGTACTACCTTCGAGACCGATGATATCTCCAGGTTTAACTTCCTGATCTTTCTTCGCATAGAGTGCTGACATATGACCATATAAAGATGTAATACCAAAATCATGACTGACAATTACATGCTTGCCAAATCCTTTGTCCGAGTCGATTACATCGATTACTTTACCTTTCATAAACACAGTGACAGGATCGCCAATCAGTCTGTGCTCGTTGGCGATGTCGATTCCAGTATGATAAGGCTGCCATGGCATGTGTGGTACACCGAACTCCTCACTAACATAGCCAGTTACAGGCCAGACAGTTGTTGCGTCCATTTGCGTGACAATATTACCGTTGGCATCTTTAACTTCTACTTTATGAGTGATGGGGTTAAATGAGGCTAATGCATGCGCCACTTCAGAAATACCTGCGTTTGCGATAACAACCACGGCGAATAAAGGCAGTAAAAACAGCACACTAAGTACACCGGCGACTACTTTTAATTCGGTCTTACATGACCGGATGAGTCTCCAGGCGATGTTCATAGATGATAAAGCTCAGCTGGGTTAGTCGTGATAAGTGGGTGCTCTTTGTCCGAAGCTACAACTTTAACGGCAACATGATTTTGATCAGCGATGATTAATGCATCACCCTTATCGCAAGTTAGCAGGAAGTTTTCCTCATATTCACTTAAGTGGAATTCGGATACTACATTTTTTATCGTGGTCGTATCTTGTCGCATAAGAATTCTTAAGCTACTTTGTGACGCGATGGCTCTTCCGTAGTCACTCTTAAGGAAGTCATTTGCTTGTTGCGAGATAATAGAAACACCTAAGTAGTATTTTCGAGCCCTTCGAACTAACCCAGAAACGAATCTAGCACTTTCCTCGTGTTCTAAAAGCAACCAGCCCTCGTCAATGACAAGTAACCTCTTCTCGGGCTTAGCTTTAACCTGATTTTGTACAAAGTTAGATATAATCATCATCATAATTTGCCTCAGACTTTCAGGAAGGTCTTTTATATCAAAAACTACTAAACGATTATCCAGTTGGATATTCGTTTGGGAGTTGAATACATTAGCTAGTGAGCCGCTAATGTATTTTTCTAAGCGTTCACAAAGCTTCATTCGTCCCATGCTGTGTAGTTCGCTATACAAATCTTCAAGTAATGGCGATTCTTTTTTGGATGACTTGTACATCCTTAAGATAGCTTTATCAACGGCTGCTTTTTCTCTAGCATCAAGGCCTTCAGCCATTAGTGAAACAACCTCTATTAGATCTTGAGTGTGTTCGGATAAGTCATCTATTGAGTGAAAGGTCGTTGCGAGGTCAAAAGGATTTATCTTCTCTTTACTCTTAGCTGAAAGCTTTATGTACGTACCATCTACTGACTCGGTTAAGCGTTTGTATTCACGTTCCGGGTCTATGACTATGACTTTTGTTCCTTGCATTAATTGTCGAAGAATTTCAACTTTGGTTGCGTAGCTTTTACCGCTTCCCGATTGTGCGAAGACAATAGAGTTGGCATTATGCAAACCGAATCGATCAAGAATAACTAGTGAGTTGTTTGATTTGTTTACACCGTAGAGGATTCCTGACTCTTGTACGAGCTCGGACGACATGAACGGAAATGTCAGTGCTGCAGATGAACTATCTAGATTTCTTTTTTGGTTCAGGATATCCTCGCCTCTCGGGAGTGCAGACTGCAACCCTTCAGGTTGTTGGTATCGTGCTACTTTCGTATAGAACAAATGAGCCGAAAGTACATTTTCGAGTAATTGGGTATTCTTCTCTAGTTCAGTTAGCGAGTTAGCCGAAATGGTGACATAAATTGACACCTGGAATAGTTTTTCTTGTCCTCTCTGAATTTTGTCACGGAGGGTCATAGCGGATTCGAGCGGATCGGTAACTTCTGATCCAATGATCTTTCCCGATCGCATCATTGCTCGTTTTGTACTTTCTAACTCTGTGATTTTACGGTGGAGTTTGGGCAACGCCTGCGTAGCATCGACCTGCTGAAGATGGTAAGAAATATCAGCATTGTGATTGAAATTCACTAGACTATTGAGCCATCCTGACGATGCCACAAATGGATAACCAGATATGAATAGTGTACGAATATACTGATCGTCGATCATTAAGTAGCTTGGTTGTTCTTCGAGGCCAGAATACGAAATAATATCCATAGGATCTTGCTCGCCGAAGTCCAGTGCATACTCTTTTGGTCGCTCGTCCCGCAGTTGTTTCCATTCCTTGAGTTTTGTAGTTGGATTAATCATAGATTGGCTCCTAGATATATGACTCGTTAAGTAATGTAAGTGTTTGATGTGAGATTGGTTGTCTCTTTGCTTGGGCTGGGTTATAAAACGTATAGAATAAGTCGAGTATTTCAAGACTTGAAAGTTGTCTTGATTGCATCCCCAGCCTGCTTAAGCCTTTAGCAACAATATCCATATTTAGATTTAGTTGTTCCTTGACCATGTCAAAATCAGCATCCTTATCGTCGAATGGCAGAACTACGTAGAAATGTCGTGAGAGGATCTTGTTATTAGAAATTAGGCTTTGCACAAATTCGGTGTAGTTTTGGATCTGGGTTTTGTATATCTCCACGCTTTCGTTTGCGATCCGCGACTCGAATTCCTCTAAGTACTTATCCATGTCCATTTCACGTATCCTTACAACTATCTGCAGTGGACAAGCCAGTGAGTTTAGGAAGCTTTGATAGGTATCTATCAAAGCGTCTTGCTCAGCCTCACTCTTTAACTCGAAGTTGATTGAGGATGCACTTAACACTGTTCGATAATGTCCATCAGGCAGAATTAGAACACCGTCTCGAACGCCTTCAATATCGATTTGTTTTCGTGAAGACACCTTTTTATTTGATTTCTGTAATATGAACATTCAGTTTTCCTTTCCGAGCTGTGAAGTTAAAATTTGCCCTTGGGTCGGTTATTGCATTTTCGATGCGTACTATCTCTGGGGTGGATAGTGAAGGTAGATGAGGGAGCATGATCTTTGGGTGTTTCTTCGCTTCTTTTGTATTGGCTTCTTCCTCAAGTACTTTCTTTGATGAAGATCGTAAGTAGTGATCGTTCTTATTGAAGATATAAAATCGTGGACGAACATTGTATCTAACAATGACGACCAGCCATTCAAGTAGTAGCTTCCCTTTAATTCGAATTGCCATTGAAGCGAAGATGAGAAATACGATGCTACTAATTGCTACTTTCAATGCATTCAACTTGATCATTGGCGGGAATAGAACATATACCGCAACGCCAATAAATATGGGTGATGACAATAGTAGTAATTGCTGTAAGCTAATATTCCCAGCAATCTTGTCCTCAACTGTCGTAACTTGAGCGGGAACCATAGTTGTTTTCATTTTGTTGCTCCTGCAGATTTAGCTGCTACACTTCGAGTTTTATTCATTACGGTGCTTGCACTATGCACAAATGTTGAACCAAGCTTTCTGATGGCTTTTGGTCCGACGCTTACATAAGAAAGTTCAGTTAATATTTTCTGAGTCTTTAGTAGTGATAAGATCGTCGCTACACCAACGACAGTTGCCATTAATGGGTTAAGGGTCTTATCAGCGCTTCCAGCAATCATGCCCCCGAATATCGAAGCCGCTAACTGAAGGATGATGACATGAATGAATAGTACAAATATTGTGGTGAGGTAAGTTTTTGCGGCTGCCGCAGAAAAATCTTTAAATCCTGGGACTAACCAAAGTAATACTACTAGTGGTGACAAGATCGCACCTATGTAGAGAGCGACAAGGCGAGTTACATAGTAAACCAAAAGAATTACGGACAACACCATGAAGACGACCATAATTATCAGTGCAACTAGACCCATGCCACCAGCTTGTTTTGCTATCAGAGATAGTGCATCCCAGACTGAAACGGTCGGAAATGCGGCATTAATAGCACTTATAAGAGCGTTTGAGAGACTTATTACTGCATCGATTGCGAAGATTGAAGTGTTTACCAAGAGAAACGCTAGTGCGAATTGCGGGATTAAGTGTTTAAGTTCTATCTCGTCCAGGCCAAGACTGGCGTAACTCATTACATGAAAACCCAATAATCCTATAACAAGCACGAACAGCGTATCGGTAATGCCAACAAGCGTTAACCACAGCTTGAAAACACTCGAGTTATCAGCCATCAATGGTGTTGCTTTTGTAAAGTAATCAAGCGCTTTAATGAATGGGTCGGCGGCTGATTCAATAATGTGTTGGAACAGGCCTGTTATTGCTTTGATTAGGATATCTACAATTCCGCCAGATGTTGGAGCAGGCTGGATTGATACAAGTGATGGCAGATTCTGAACAGTATTAGGATTGCCACCATTATAGGCGTGGCTAAGTATCGCAGTTAAAGTGCCGGCCGCAATTACAATAATCAGTCCTATTAATGCGTTTCGGACAACCTTCTTCGCATGATCTAGTTTATCTGGCTTGCCTGAACTGGTTATATAGTGGAAGCCACCCATTACCAGAAAGAAAGTCGCAGTTAATGAGCCCAGTATGACTAACGCCGTCATAACAGGTTGAACGAACGATTTCATAGCATTGTTGGCTGCAGACACATCAGCTACTCTGCTAAGCATGAGTGCCGTGTGCAATCCCATGATTATTTCCCGAAAGCGTTTGTAGCTAGAGTGGTGATTATATTACTTAAAACGAATGCGCCAATTGTGATAGCAAGCCCGATCGATGACCATAGCAAGGTCTTTTTTGCCTTGTCTAAGTGTTCAGGATTTCCTGAGCTTGTAATGTAATGAAAACCACCGACTACAAAAAAGCCGGTCGCAACCAGACCGGCAAGTCCTGCCAGAACTTGGATGATACTTCTAATAAAATTTTCGACGTTGCTCACGTCTCCAGTTGCTGCAAAAACTGGATGAGCATATATAAACGGAGCCCCAATAGCCACCAGAACTGCAATAACCCGTAGATTTTTCCTAGTCCGCATGTTACTCCTCCTTATGTAAAGATAATTTAGCACACACTATTGCAAATATGCAATAATATTGTATACATAAGCATTTTCAGTAATAAAATAGGACTCTCTCGCAAGAAGTCCTATTTCCTAAATAGTATACATATTAACTGTCGGAAGAGTGTTGTAGCTGTGGAGTCTTAGATTGTTTCTCATCAAAATCGGTATGCTCAACTATCCATTGATTTAGACGCGGGACGACCCAGAAGCCGTAGATACCTAACGTCACAATACAGAGTAAGAACCACTTAATCCATTGTCCAAATAATCCAACACCAGTGCCGGTAAACTTTAGACGGAAGCCTTTAACGTATGTATGCTTGGCTTTCCAACGTTGTCGAAGCACTAATGCGAATGGATAAGCAATACCCAAAGAAAGAACCGTCACTAGAAACGCTAATATTGACGTTCCTAAGTAAGTCCCCGCTCCACCATCGAACACAAAGTTTTTTGATTTAGCCATAAAGTAATGATATCAGAAGCAAAAATTAGTCGTAACTAATATGTAGTACAGATATTACATAATAAGCCTTTATGAACGGCCAGATAAGCAGTACAATGTTACTTAATGAATATCAAGAATATTGAGGGTAAAGTTTCTAAGATATTGGTTCCAAAAGAACCTGACTTTGAGTTCGTATACGATTTATTGCTTGCCTATGGCAAAGCCAAGCCCTCAATTACCCGCTTGAAAAAAGGTACATATAACTTAGCGACAGATAAAGATACGGAAATCTACTGGAAGAACAACCTCCTATTCAAACATGTTCCGCATCAAGATCTTCATGAAACCATTGATGACCTAAAGCGCAGTAAATACGGCACTAAGTATTCACCAAGGTTTGTTATCGTCACAGATTTTGATCAGTTGCTTGCAGTAGATATGCGTACTGAAGAAACACTTGATATACCGCTAGCAGAAATTGCTAAGCACTATGCATTCTTTCTTCCATGGGCTGGTATGGAAAAGTCTCAGATCCAGACCGAAAACGAAGCTGATATCAAAGCTGCTGTACGAATGGCTAGACTGTACGATGAGATAATTCGTATTGAAGCTAACCCGGTCAATGATTCGAAATTTCTGCACGCACTCAATATCTTCTTCTCACGATTATTATTCTGTTTCTTTGCTGAAGATACGGAAGTATTTGGTAAAAGCCAATTTACCGGCTCAATCTCCTCCTATACACAGCTAGATGGAAGTGACTTAAATGGATATCTTGACGAACTATTTGCAGCACTTGATGTAGAAGATAAGTCTACTTACCCTGCGCATATCGCAGCGTTCCCATACGTGAACGGAGGTTTATTTAATAGACAAACACCATCGCCAAATTTTAGCGCCAAAGCACGAAAGTTAATTCTGGAATGTGGTGAGCTTAATTGGTCAGAAATAAACCCAGATATATTTGGGTCAATGATCCAGGCTGTAGTACATCCCGGGCAGCGTGCAGGATTGGGGATGCATTACACATCAGTAGTTAATATTATGAAGGTTATCGAGCCTCTATTTCTCGAGGAATTAAAAGAAGAACTTGATCATGCATTTGGAGATAGACAAAAGCTAGAGAAGTTATTGAAACGAATTTACGAAATTAAGATCTTCGATCCTGCATGTGGATCTGGAAATTTTTTGATTATTGCCTATAAGGAACTTCGTAAGATTGAGCATGAGATCATTGAACAACTCATGGAGGGCAAGTTAGCATTGAGGATTAATTCTGGGTTAAAGCTGGAAAACTTTTACGGTATTGAAATTGATGACTTTGCGCGTGAAGTTGCTGTTCTTTCACTTTGGCTTGCAAAACACCAAATGAATATTGAGTTTAAAAAGAAATTTGGTAAAGATATCCCGCTTATTCCACTTAAAGACACTGGCAATATTATTTGTGATAATGCAACTCAAGCTAATTGGGAAGAAATTTGTCCTACTAAAAAGGACGAGGAAGTTTACCTAATTGGTAACCCGCCATATCTCGGGCGACGAAACCAAAAGAAGGAACACAAGGATGACATGGATAAGTCCATCAAATTCTTAAAAAACTATAGATCGCTGGATTACATAGCCATATGGTTCGTAAAGGGTTCGAGATACATAAAACAAAGTAAAAACTCTTCTTTAGCTTTCGTTACGACTAACTCAATTAATCAAGGAGAACAGGTTGCCCTACTCTGGCCGTACCTTCTCGAGGACGCTGAGATACAGTTTGCATATACGTCATTTAAATGGGCAAATCATGCAGCACATAACGCTGGTGTAACGGTGGCAATCGTCTCTCTAGCTACAGCTGGCACAAGAAAAAAGAAATATATATTCGAAGGCAATACCCGTATAGATGCAAACTACATAAACCCTTACCTAAATGACGCGCCTACAGTATATATTTCTAGGCGCAGTGAGCCTATATCTTCCTTGCCTAAAATGAGTTACGGCAACTTAACTGGGGGTTGTGACGCTTTGACAATGACTCCAATAGAGATGGAAGGTATCGTCAGTGAATACCCTCACTCAAAGAGGTTATTTAGAAAACTTGTTGGTTCAGCGGAGCTTAATAGAGGTATTGACAGGTATTGTTTATGGATAATGAACCCAGACCTAGATTTTGCTAACTCAATACCGCCAATTAAATCTAGAATAGATACCGTGCGTGAGGTCAGGCTCAAGAATGAAGAGCCATCGATACATGCACTATCAAATAGACCACACCAATTTAGGGATCTAAAGGTTGCAAAACACCAGACTCTTGTTGTGCCTATAGTCTTTTCAGAACGAAGGAGGTATATACCATGTGCTTTTTATGCAGCAGACGTAATTATCCCAAACTCAGCACAAGCAATATACGATCCTGAAACCTATATTTTTTCAGTTATAAGCTCAAGAATGCACATACTTTGGACTAAGACTGTTGGCGGTAAACTTAAAACTGACTATCGATATTCCTCAACTACTATCTACAATAACTTTCCACTTCCAAATCTTACCGATAGCCAAAAGAAATCACTTGAATCACATGCGTTGGAGGTAATGGGTGCACGAGAAAAATTCTCCGAGAAAACACTCGCCGAACTGTATGACCCAAATAAGATGCCTGAAGAACTACTACAAGCTCATAACGATCTGGATGAGGTTTTTGAACGATGCTATAGGCCAAGACCTTTTGATTCAGACGAGGATCGTCTAGCCTATCTATTCAAGCTGTATGAGATAATGACAAAAACCCAAAAGGAGTTAATATAATGCCCAATATCGTTGAAGTTGAATATGCACAAACAGGAGAAAGTACTTCGATTGATAAATATGGCATGCGTGAAATGCAAGCACGTGCTTTCTCCGCACGAGATAGCCAATATCTTCTAATTAAGGCTCCACCGGCGTCCGGTAAGTCTCGTGCGCTCATGTTCCTTGGTCTTGATAAACTTAAAAATCAAGGCGTGAAGAAAGTTATTGTTGCTGTTCCCGAGAAGTCTATAGGCGGATCGTTTGAGTCTATCCAGTTAACAAAATTCGGCTTCTTTGCTGACTGGACGGTAGATCCTCGTAATAATCTCTGCACACCCGGTGGTGATAAAAGTAAAGTCAGTGCCGTTCAACGATTTCTCGACGGCGACGACGAAATATTAGTATGTACTCACTCCACACTTCGTTTTGCATTTGACGCTATCGATGAGTCCAAGTTTAATGACACACTTTTAGCCATTGACGAGTTCCATCATGTATCTGCAGATATGGACACTAGTAAGCTCGGTCTGATGATGCGCACTATCATGCACAAGACAAATGCTCATATTATTGCGATGACCGGTTCTTACTTCCGTGGCGATACAGTTCCTGTCCTTAGCCCAGAAGACGAAGCTAAGTTTACAAAGGTTACTTACAACTACTACGAACAGCTCAATGGCTATACTCACCTTAAGTCACTAGGAATTGGATATCACTTCTACCAAGGTAGATACACCTCTGCAATTATGGAGGTACTTGATACAGACAAGAAAACTATTCTGCACATACCCTCTGTTCAGTCGGGTGAATCTACCAAAGACAAAATTAATGAAGTAGATACGATCTTAGATAATATTGGCGAGCTTATAGAGCAAGACCCTGACACAGGAATTATGCATATCAAACGAAAGACTGACGGAAAAATAATAAAAGTTGCTGATTTGGTACTTGATACACCTCGCGAACGAGACAAAGTTGTTAACTTCCTAAGGAATATCACAAGTCCCGACGACGTTGATCTAATTATTGCTCTCGGTATGGCTAAGGAAGGTTTTGACTGGCCATTCTGTGAACATGCCTTAACTATCGGCTATCGTGGCTCGCTCACCGAGATTATTCAGATTATTGGGCGTTGTACTCGAGATAGTGACAATAAAGTTCATGCACAATTTACAAATCTAATTGCTCAGCCGGATGCTACGGACGATCAAGTAAAGTTGTCGGTAAACAATATGCTCAAGGCCATAACAGCGTCTCTACTTATGGAGCAAGTTCTCGCTCCGAACTTCAAGTTTAAGACTAAAATTTCAGATGACGACGAATTCGTTCCCGGCGAGATACGCATTAAAGGATTCAAAGAGCCAAAAACTGCCCGAGTCCGACAGATTGTTGAATCTGACCTGAATGACCTGAAGGCTACGATATTGCAGGATGACACAATGGTTAAGGCTCTACCGGGTAATGTCGATCCTGAGGTGATTAACAAGGTGATGATCCCTAAGATCATCCGTGAGAAGTACCCTGACCTGACAAGCGAAGAAGTTGAAGAGTTGCGACAGCATGTCGTTGTTGACTCGGTAATAAAGAACGGCGAGATTAAAGAATCTGGTGATAAGAAGTTTGTGCGTATGGCTGACAAGTTTATTAACATAGACGATCTTAATATTGACCTCATTGATAAAGTTAATCCTTTCCAGAAAGCATTTGAGATTCTTTCCAAGTCCGTTACTACACAAGTACTTAAAGTGATTCTCGACACCATTGAATCAACTAGGATAAACGTTTCTGAAGAAGAAGCAGTGCTTCTCTATCCTAAGATCCAAGCTTTTGTAAAGCGCACTGGGAATAAGCCAGATATAATGTCGCAAGATCCTCTTGAGCGCCGTCTAGCCGAGGCATTACTCTTCCTCCAACGAAAGAAGCGAGAGGCGGCACAACAGTGATCTCAGACGAGCTTAAGAAAATACTTGACGGTGATGACGGTCTTCTGGACACACCTATTAAGCCAACGGCTCAGACTGAGGATGATCGGCTATTAAATTCGTTCCTTGAGATTAATAGCTTCTTTGAAGAAAATGGAAGAGAACCAGATGTTGCTACCTCCGATATTACTGAGCGCAGGCTTTATTCTAGATTAGAGGGAATGCGAAGTGATCCAAGCAAGATTACTCAACTAAAACAACACGACAGGCACGACCTGTTGAGGCCTTCAAAAGCCCCCTCATCAATAGATGACATTATTAACGACGATGACCTTGGCATACTCGGAGATGACACGGGAATCCTTACGATAAAGAATGTACCAAAAACTATTAGTAAGCCAGATTACGTTGGGCGACAACGCAGATGTGATGATTTCGAGAAGTTCGAACCAATGTTTATAGCTTGTCATGAAGATATGCAGTCTGGAAAAAGACGTATCGTTGAATTTCATCACCAGAAACAAATTGTTGAAGGTACTTATTTTGTTTTAAGAGGCGTATTGGTATATGTAGAGCATGTCGGTGAAAAAACAACGTCGGCTAATGGGCTGGATGACGCCAGACTTAGGCTTATATATGAGAATGGTACAGAGTCAGATATTCTGCTCCTATCCTTTGCTAAAGCTCTCTTTTTAGACGGTCGACTAGTTACTGAACACGAAGATAGATTACTAGACAACTTTAAGGGTGTAGACAAGGAAGACGAGGCGTCGGGCTATATATATGTATTATCAAGTCTTAGTGATAAATCTGAAATAGCAAATATGCAAAACTTATATAAGATTGGCTTCTCTACAAAGTCTGTTGAAGAACGGGTTAAGAATGCCTCACAAGACCCAACGTACCTAATGGCACCTATTAAAATAGTTGCAACCTATAGGTGCTATAACATGAATACTCAGAAGTTCGAACACTTGCTTCATCGTGTATTTTCAAAAGCACGGTTAGATTTACGAGTAACCGGACTGGATAGGGAGAAATACGTACCCGATGAATGGTTTGTAGTTCCCCTTAATGTCATTGATCAGGCAATATCTCTAATAATTAGTGACGAAATTTTAGCCTATGAATATGACTACATCTCAGAAAAATTAGTACTAAGAAGCGATGGTTGAAATATGTCTGTCTCAACTAAATTTGAAAGATTCTGTTCAGACATACGAATTGGTTCGACAAGAATTAACAACGTATCTTATAGATATAAAAGAATAACGAAACAACTTAATATAGATTTCTGGGAAACTGATTCTGAGACTAGTCATAGCCTATATGTTGGATCATACGGACGTGATATCGACATGCTTACCAGTGATGTTGATATGCTAATGCGCATTCCTTACAAATATTATGAAACATATGACAATTACGACGGGAATGGCCAGTCTGCCCTGTTACAAGCAGTTCGAAATTCTCTTCAAAAGACATATAGTACTACCCATTTAAAAGGTGATGGTCAAGTTGTGGTAGTTGCATTTAATGATGATGTGAAGTTTGAAATACTTCCATGTTTCAGCAACAAAGATGGTGTCAGTTTTACATACCCAGACACGAATAGCGGTGGGTCCTGGAAAACGACTAACCCGGTGCTAGAAATAAAGGCTATTAAGGAAGCAGATGATGCTTGGAATAATAACTTAAAACGCCTTTGTAGAATGGCTCGAGCTTGGAGGTATTATTGCTCGGTACCCATAGGTGGGCTTTTACTCGATACGCTAGCTTATGATTTTCTAGAAAACTGGAAACACAAAGATAAATCATTCACCTACTACGACTGGATGGTTCGAGATTTTCTATCATACTTAAAAAGTAGAAGTGAAAGTCAAGAATATTGGTTAGCCCCCGGAAGTGGGCATAGGGTGTTTCGTGAAGGAAAATTTGAATACAAGGCGCTGCTAAGTTACAACATTGCAGTAAGTGCAGTCGATCACGAGGCAGCTGAGCAAGATTATACTGCCACGACGGAATGGCAAAAAATATTTGGATCAAGGTTTAAGGGTTAATTATGGACACAAAGAATTTATCCATAGTGCGACAGTCGTTTGCGGGATCTGTTTTTACACACCAGGTACATGAGTTTGCTGCTTCGAAAAAGCGAGAGAAAGTCCAATATATAAAAAAACTTAATATATTACTGGTAAGCATTGTCTTAATCTTGCTGGTTCTACAATCACTTAAACCTGATAATTTGATTTTCTCGTATCTAGCTTCAGGTTTAACTATATCTGAAATAATCTTTCTAATTACCCAATTAACATTTAATTTTGAACACGAGAGTTTATTGCATAAGAATTCAGCTCTAAAATACATGTCTATAAGAGATAGGTACAGGCTGTTAATTACAGATATCATGAATGAAAAATCATCAAAAAAAGACATTCATGAAAGAAGGAATGCTTTACAAAATGAATATCAGTCAATAAGCGATCTATCCCCAGCAACTACAGAAGACGACTATCTAGGTGCACAAAAACTCCTTGGATTGAATGGTGTGGGAGAGCAGTTCACTTGGTCGGACAAAGAAATTGATAGATTTCTTCCAGAAGAACTTAAACTAAGCGCATTTAAAAAGAAGGCTTCGTAGTGTTACTTTCAAAATCCGATTACATGCTATTCCTTCGACATCCAGCGTGGCTTTGGTTAAAGAAAAATGATCCAAAGAAGATACCTCCTGTTGATGAAAACATTCAGGCCATGTTTGATGCCGGCCACCAGTTTGAGCCTTATGCGGAGTCACTGTTCCCTGAGGGTGTTTCACTAGGTTTCTCGGACTTTGATGAGTATAGATCTCTAGCTAAGCGTACTCAAGATGCAATACTGCGTGGTGATCAGGTGCTATTCCAGCCTCGTTTTGAGTGGAGTGAATTTACTTGTATTTGTGACATTGTAAGTATTGTCGGAGAAAACGAAGTCGATCTTTACGAAATCAAGGCAAGTACCAAGGTAAAGCCCGAGCATGAATTTGACCTAGCCTTTCAGACGGCAGTTCTAGAAGGTGCTGGACTAAAAGTGCGTAATATCTCAGTCATCTACGTCAATAATCAGTACGTTCGATGGGGTGAGATTAAAGCCGATGAACTTACTACCTTTGCAGATATCACTGAAGCGGTTCGCGCAAAGGGCGAAGCCACTAAGGAGCATATGATACAGGCTATTGCGGTGGCTAAAAGCCCTAACATGCCGGATCCTAACCCTAATCTTGCCAAGCTTGGATCAAAGAAGGATTGGCTGGCAATCTATAAAAATATCATTAAGGAAGAAATAAAAAATACAGGAATTATTGAGCCAGTGATTGATCGAGACTGTATCAGTCAATTCTTAGGCGAACTAGAGTATCCACTGTACTTTTTAGACTATGAAACAATGTCTGGACTTGTACCTTACTTTGACGGACATAGACCATATCAACAGGTGCCTTTCCAGTATTCATTGCATGTGCTCGCTTCACCAGAAGCTGAACTCACGCAAAAAGAATACTTACATAGAGAGAACTCAGATCCATCTCGGCCATTAACAGAACAGCTTATCGCAGACATCGGCGCCAAAGGCTCTGTCGTTGTATGGTTTGAAGGGTTCGAGAAAGCACGCAACAGCGAACTCGGTGACATGTTGCCAGAATATAAAGAAGCCATGGAATTGATTAATAGTCGAGTTGTAGATTTAATGACTCCTTTCAAGTTGAAGTGGTACAACGATGAGCGATTTAACGGTAGTGCCAGCATAAAACAAGTATTACCTGTTCTCTGCCCACATTTATCATATAAAGATCTTGGCATACAGGAAGGTGGCTCAGCCCAACGACTCTGGATGGAAGCTATTCTTGACGAAAAGCGTAAAGATCAAAAAGACCAGATTCTAGAAGATCTTATAGAATATTGCAGACTTGATACACTAGCTATGGTTGAGATATACAGAAAGCTAAGCCATATATGAGCAAGTCACTAGATCAGAATGAAGCACTAAAAGAATACATGAATCGATTCTTCCCTCAAGTTATCAAGGATAAGGATCTTAGACTATCAGATATACCAAAAGATGGTGCAGAAACTGAGGAAATATTAGCATTCGGTAGAACGATTGATAAAAGAGGAAGTAACCCTGACCATAAGAAGCTCGGAAAACTCATTAAGCCTCTATGGCTGAGATATGAGAAGAACGGAACTGTCTCTAAGGATCTTCACGTACTGCGTTATCTGCTGTACGCCGAGGAGCCGAGACGTAGATGGGGCTTCTTAAGTAAGAAGACATATCCAAAGTGGGAGCAATATCTTAAAGATATACTATCGGCAATTAGATCCGTGATTAAGGATAAGGAAAAGCTCGCCTACGAAGTTGATATAAAAAAGGAAAAACCATGAATATTACAAACGCCGATTATTTTACATTTAATGTCGATAACTCAATATTTATCGCAGGACAAACCGGATCGGGCAAAAGCTTCCTAGTACATAAGCTGATCGATAGACTCCAACAGGCTTTAAGCCCTGATGAAGTAAAATTTGTCTTCTTTGATTTAAAGCAGATTGAGTTTAACGATACCAACACAGACTTTCTCTACTGCGACGTCATCAAAGACCCGGAGATTGGACTGCAGAAACTTGATGACCTAGCTCAATTGTCGGAAGTACGACTGAAGTCAAAGGAAACAAAACCTCAGATTTTTATATACATTGAGGAATGTGATATGGCCGCAGTAGACCAGAAGCGTTTTGATAAGGCTGTTGCTATGATTAATACGAACGCCAAAGAAGCTAATATGAAGTTAGTTTACTCAACATCACGTCCTGCACTGGACGTTGTCTCCAAAGGCTTGTTAGCGAGCTTTGACTTAATCATGGCAGGTCAGCTAGCAAGTGGTGTCGATGCTAAGCATTTAGGAGTTCCTTATAGTGAAAAACTAGATCCATATTCATTTCTAGTTTCACGGCATAGTGATTTATACGATTCTGAGGGAAATAAATATGAAATGATGGATATCTCCAAGATTGATACTAGTTTTGGGGGTGATCATGAGCCAGAAGATAAACATCTATCTGAATTGCTAGGCAAGGCCTATAAAGGCGAAATTGATTGCCGTAAAGCTGTTGTAAAATTGGATCTCATTAAGCCATATTCGGACTTCATTCCTAAAATTAATGAAGACTACTCAAGGCGCTTTCTAGAGAGTTATAAGAATATGTCACCACCCGACCTTTTGGTGTATGAAAAGGAGGGTGCTTTTATTATGAGCGATGATTATAACGCCTACTTTATGTACAAAGAAATAGAAGCCGTCCATGCTATATGCACAGTTATGGGTGAAACAACAATTACAGAAGGCGTCGAGTACGGGCAACCATTTAAAATGCAAATGCCAACTCTAGAAACCACTAACTAAGGAGCTTTTGGTAGCCAGAAACGCATAGTGGACTTACCGACGCTTGAATTCTCTTTATCCAAGTCATCTCTATGTCGGTATATGGGGTTTTTGTCTGAAAACATAGTGACACGTATCCATTCTGGTCTGTGCCTGGGGTTAATGTCGTTTTTGTACTTTAGATAATATAGCTTATATCGAAGTCTGCGCTTCCAATGCACATCTTCGCCTTTCTCAGCATCCATATGAGTAAGCCCAATAGCTGTAAAGTCTAGCAGGTAACGATCTCTATCAGAGTACCTGTGCCGAACAAGATAGTAATTTGGTCGTTTCTCAAGTGGATGAACGAGTAGCTTGTATCTCAGCTCTAAAAGATTGAATACGATGTTGCTTATAGGCTTATCAACCTTCTTTGCTTCTTCTTCGGCAAACATTTTTTTCGCCTCAGCACCCTCGATTATTCTCTGATCTTCTTTATTTATTGTTTTTTTCATCATCTTCACTCGTTAAGAATTCGCTAAGAATAGTCCCTTGCATTAGTAGGGACTGAAAAGTTAGCCCTCTGTTATTAATAAATCTTTCGTGAAAGATTCCAAGTACTACTACTGTGAAGCTACTCAAGATATAGATATACCAGTAGTCCATAAACACAATTGAAGGAATCAAAATAAAGAATGTAACTTTCAAAACCACAGACCTTTTTATCGCCTTCATATTGTTCTTAAATAAGCCAACTACCTTAGGTCGTGCTCGAGAGTGTAGCTTTAAGAACTCTGCATAAGACTTCGGAGCAAGTTTATCTTCTACCATAGGGCCAAAGCTAAGATCTGTGTCCATTACATCATAAAGATGAAGATATGACTTTCCTTTAAGATACTGGCGATGATATAGGTACAGCAAAACAATGTCAGATAGTTGCCTAGTGAGCCAAAACCCCATTATTAAGCCTAGTAAAATTGTAATGTAGAACATAGTTGTACTCATTTTACCACCACAGTCCGTTATTCAGTCCTGCAAAGCTTACTACCTGCTTACTGAGCACCTCTGAGACCGTTCTGCGCATCATCTCACGGCTTTTGTTCTGCGAAAGCATATTCAGGCTACCTTCCCACAATATTGCCCCATCTACGACCGCCAACTTCCGATGTCTCATGTCGTTGCACACCCTAACATAAACCCCGGCATCTCTAAACATCTTAATTGCTATCCAGGCCTGGACTCTAAGTCTGCCCTCGTGATGATTGGGGTTGCGAGTGAAGATCTTTATCTTTACGCCTTTTCGGATTAGTTTTTTGCATAAAGGAGAGATTTCTTCAGCTCGCTTAACTGTCATGAACGGGCTTTCGATTAATACCTCTTTCTTGGCATGTTTGAAGTCTGTAAGGAATGCTTTGTAGAAAGATTGTTCGTCATAGAGTCGGGACTCCAAAAGGTCGTTTCCGATGTTTTTTGCAGATCTGTGAAATTTAAACATTATTCGACTCGCTCTCATCTGTAACTATGCCAAATAAAGTTCTATTATCGAACACGATGCCCTGCCAAATTACTTAAGACGACCCAGGTCGTCTTTTTGTGTTAGTAAGTTTGGGTTCAAGATAGAATAGTCTATTCAAAGTGGAGTGCATCGATCGGGTTCTTGCGTGCAGCACGGATTGCC
>Ga0154020_10003299_pt1 | contig 19474 bp, 13 predicted proteins | sample Klosneuvirus_201_FD_109709 | JGI IMG/M metagenome (GOLD analysis project Ga0154020, IMG submission 109709) | Active sludge microbial communities from wastewater, Klosterneuburg, Austria - Klosneuvirus_20160825_MG | ecosystem: Engineered > WWTP > Aerobic digester > Activated sludge | place... | reverse complement strand
GAATGCGATAAACTTTCGCGGCAGGACGCCGCGACTGCGATTCGACAGGATGTCGCCACGCGCAACTACTACAATCCATCGGTCTGAGGCGAGCGGCGAAGCCGCGATGCCTCGCTAGAATCTGACAAAGCCAACGGAGCCCGCATGAAGACGCCGACAAAATTCGCCGCTGTCGTCTTGGGAGCCATCGAGGGTGCTGAACCAACATCCTCCGGCTTACCAACCCGCCGTGGCCGCGCCTCAGCTGGTGCTCCCCATCCGTTCGCCTCATCACCGCTCCGTCATCTTCTATTCGCTGTCCGCGAGACGGCCGCAGCGGACAATAGCCCTGAGCCTGGTAGACAGTACCTGCGTGACACCTTTGGGCAGGGATATTGGAGCCAGCGAGAGCGCTTCATCCGACTGCTGGAATGGCTGTCTCAACTGGGCAACGCGGCCGGTATGGAAGAATGGCAGGAAGATTCCGAAGCCGCCCGCATCCTGGCCGGCCGCCTGCGCAACGATCAGGCGTAGGGCAAAACAAATGGCGGACATTTTATAGAACAAGTCTTGTAAAATGTCCGATAAAGGGTAGTATTGCAGTGGCGAATGTTTCGGCTTTTGAGATTTCGGGCCTGAAAAGCTGGTTTTGGTCCAATGATCACGAACCTCCTCATTTCCACGTCAAGAAAACGGGCGAGTGGGAGATCAAGGTTTCGTTCCTCGAGGATTCGTCGTAGATGATCGAGGTCGTCTTCGGAAAACCGTCGGCAAGAGTCCTGAAAGAGATCAAAGAATTAGCCGAGCAGCATCGGCTGGAGTTACTGGAGCAATGGCAACAAATACACGAAAACGAGTAGTGCGAGTAACCGGGCGAAGTAAGCCGCAAAAAAAGTCCGCCAGGAAAGTCGATTTGACTCTCGTTGCGACCAATTCGTTTTACGAAGCCTTGTGTAATGAATCCGTAAACAGGCTCGCTCCGGCATTCAAAGCAAGGACGTGCGTGGCGTCCGTTCCCTCATCTGGTGCGGTTGCTGCTCAGAGTGCCGGGACTTCCGTTGTGGTCATCTCCAAACTTGCAGACCTCAGCGAGGAGGTTCTTGAGAAGCTAAGCAGATCAAGCGGGAGTCGGCAGATTGTATTCATCAGTGAATTTCCGATTGAGGCTGTGACATCGCGACTCATGAAGCTGAAAATTCGTCGAACCAATCGACTGCACCTGACTGCCAAGCAAGACAAGGCGTCCGAGTCAGAATTGATTCAGCGATTAGTGAGCGGAATGACCGAGACCGACGGAAGCAAAACAATCGTTGATGCATGGATTGAAGGCGAGGATCTGGTTCTCCTTTCCCCTGCGTTCGAGCGAATGCGAGTGCCACGATCCATGCTTGTTCGTTTCTTGGGGGAAAGCGACACCGACTTTTCAGAATTCGAGATGGACGAAGATGGACGCTTTCTCTACTGGCCCCATTCCGACACGCATATGGGATGGAAGCAATTGGAGCAGTTGCTCGATCCGGCGGTTGCAATTCAAGATGAAAAGAAAACCGAACAATTCAAACGCCGATATGGACAGGCCATTAGAAGCTTGCGGGAAGAAACAGGATTGAAGCAGACGGACATTCCCGGCCTCACAGATCGGCAATTGCGGCGAATCGAGCAAGGACTCCAGTTGGTGACAAGCAAGGCCTTGAAAGCGTTGGCATTGGCTCACAAGCTGAACATTGCCGACTACATGAAAGAGCTGGGGCTTCGTTCTGCGAAGAATTGACTTTTACAATGTTTTGGTGAGCGAGAACAATTTCAGTGAAACGGCATTCCAGTAGACGCAGTCGTTTGGATCAATCAGTACTGAACCAGCGACTGATCGGTGCCGTTTCCTATGATCGCATTGCTGGCTATTTTCGGTCGAGCTTATTTGAGGTCGCCGGGGAAGCGATCAACCAGGTCGCCGGGCCGGTCCGAATTATCTGCAATTCTGACCTGGATCCGGAAGATGTCGTAACGGCCGCAGCTGCGCAGGCCGCGATTCGACGAAGCTGGTGTGGTGCTCACCCGGAAAACGCATTGCCAGACGCAATTCCGCGATACCGTGCCCTTTTTGCGGCATTGACTTCCGGCAAGCCCGAGGTTCGTGTCTTGCCTGATTCTGCGTTCGGGTTGATCCACGGCAAGGCTGGCGTCATCCGTCGTGCGGACGGTACAGCCACGGCGTTTCTCGGCAGTGTCAATGAGAGCGCCTCCGCCTGGAAGCTGAATTACGAGCTACTCTGGGAGGATGATTCTCCAGAGACCGTCCAATGGGTCCAGGACGAATTCAATGCGTTATGGAATGATCCTCGTGCGATGGATCTTTCCGTTTGTCCGTTCATCGTGCAGGACGTCAAACGGACGATCGACAGACGAGTCATTGATCCAAAGGAGTTTCAGGAAACCGAGAGTCCAGCACTGGCAGCAGCATCAGCGGCCGTTGAAACCCCGGTGTATCGCCGTGAGCAGGGTCTGTGGCCTCATCAAAAGTACTTTGCCCAGCTTGCTCTTGAACGTCATCGGCTCGGTGGGGCTCGATTGGTTCTGGCCGATCAGGTCGGTCTGGGGAAAACGGTGCAACTCGCAATGGCAGCATTGTTGATGGCAATTGATGATCCGAGTGACGGACCAATTCTTGTCCTCGCTCCAAAGCCGCTGTTGCAGCAGTGGCAGGGTGAAATGATGGAGTTGCTGCAACTTCCATCGGCACGATGGACGGGCCGTGCATGGGTCGATGAAAATGAACTGGAGTATCCGTCTGAAGGAGTTCGTTCCATGGGTAAATGTCCGCGACGAATTGGCCTAGTTTCACAAGGGCTGGTCGTCCGTGGCATGCGTGAAGCCCTAGATCAACTCCTCGGACGCCAATACACCTGTGTGATTGTTGACGAAGCTCATCGCGCCCGTCGTCGGGCGATTCCGAAGGTCGATGCAGGTCCCGACGAACTCGACATACAAGGCGAACCAAATAAGCTCATGTCGTTTCTGAGGCAGATTGGGCCAAAGACAAAGAGCATGCTGCTGGCCACGGCCACTCCTGTTCAGTTGCATCCAATCGAAGCCTGAGACCTGCTGCACATTCTGTCGCATGGAAATGATGGTGTGCTGGGTGGTAGGACTCGATCAAGTCCGTGGTATCAGCCCAGCCGTTGCCTGGAGATTGCAACCGGCCAGCAGATCGTTCCAATCGAACCATTTGAAGGTTGGCAGTTTGTGCGTGATCCGTTGCCTGCGCGATCTGAAGATCCGGCCTTTGATCGTATTCGTCGAAACCTCGATGCCGACGATCAGAAATGGCAGTTTCGCCCGGAAGCACTCGAAAAGTTGTCACCTGCGATCCGCCGAGTGCAATTGGAAAACAGTGTCCTGCCCGGCTACGGAGACCGCTTCAACCCTTTGCTCCGATGCATTGTTCGCCGCACCCGTAGTTACCTTGAGGAGACCATCAATCCCGCGACAGACGGATATTTTCTGCCACGTGTGGCAGTCCGGCTTTTCGGTGAAGACGACAACAGTGCAATTACTCTCGGCGGTTACCTGCTTGAGGCCTACCAGGAAGCGGAGAAATTCTGTCAGCTCCTGCAGAAACGAGTCAAAGGGGCTGGGTTCTTCAAGACCCTGCTGTTGCGGCGTTTAGGAAGCTCCATCGAAGCGGGCCGCAGAACTGTCATCAAATTGCTCGGGCATGACCTGGAAGGTTTCCGCGACGAGGAAGATGATGACTTCGACGAAGAGGCGGAACGAGACGAGGCCACCGCTATCAACCACAGCAACCATGCCGACAGTGAGTTCAAGGACTTCGGTGACGGGGAAGTGACATCCCTGAATCGCTGTCTGGCTCTGTTGCGTCAGGGCGGCAACCGTGACCCAAAGCTCGATGCTTTGGTCGGCTACCTCTTGGGAATGCGTACAGATATCGAACGGCGATGGATCGATCTGGGATGTATCTTGTTCTCTCAGTATTACGACACCGTACGCTGGGTCGGTGATGAACTGGCGAAACTGCCTGAGTTCAAAGGTATCGAAATTGGACTATACGCCGGCAGCAATCGCTCAGGTGTCTGGCGTGACGGACGATTTCAGCGATGTGAACGTGAGACACTCAAAGCTCGGGTCCGAACAGGCGAACTGAAGTTGCTGCTCGGCACTGATGCTGCGTCCGAAGGCCTGAACCTGCAGCGTCTGGGCTCGTTGATCAACATCGACCTTCCGTGGAATCCGACTCGTCTGGAACAGCGCAAGGGACGAATACAGCGCATCGGGCAAACACGCAGCGAAGTCTGGATTGCCAACTTGCGTTACCGTGGATCCGTCGAAGATCGCGTCCATGAAGTACTGGCCGACCGCCTTGAAGCAATCCACGGTCTGTTCGGCCAGATCCCGGATACCCTGGAAGACGTCTGGGTTCAGGTCGCCCTCAACAACGAAGACCAGGCTCGCCAACTCATCGACCGCACCACCGCCACCCGCAACCCGTTCGACGTGAAGTACAGTAAGGTGGAAGACGACGACTGGGAGAGATGTTCGACTGTATTGGATCCAATAGCCGTGAGGGAACAGTTGGCTCAATGCGGTCTACGTGCTGAACGTTGGCGTGCCAGCTGAGGCCCATGGCGATTTCCTGAGCTGCGGGAAGTTTCACTGACTTCCCAATTCATGCCCCAAAACTACTCGAACGGTGTGGGAGTGCTCCTTTTGACTCGAACTGATTCGAACCACCAACGGAGCCACCGATCCGAAGCTGTAGTGCTCGTTGTCGCCTCCTCAGTGGTTCTGCATCATCGGCGGATTGATGGTCGCGTTCCGAGTGTTGTTGTCGCTGTTGCCGAGGTTCGCGAAATGACCGATAAATCACTTCCTGGCGGGGAGTGGGGGCGGGTGGCTCAATGGATACTGCGGCCAGCGTCTCCACTTGTCTCCACTTCGGGCCGAAATGGGGTGCAAACCGATGCAAATGAATGAGTTCAATTGCAATATCGGAAACAGCCGAATATACTGGCAAAACCTTGATGATTGACGTTTTTCGCGGCTGTGGTGTAGTGGTAGCACGACAGCTTCCCAAGCTTTAAGTGAGGGTTCGATTCCCTTCAGCCGCTTTGATGTTTCCTGCCTGAGTGAGCCTTCTGAGTGCATCGAATTTGTAGACCGCGAATAGACGCGAATGCAGTAAGGACTTCCGATTGATAAAACGTGCGCCTGCTTCATCGCCCCGTCACTTTACGCCGTGAAGGATTTTTCCCTCTAAACGGTGGGGTATTTGCCTTGGTTGCGAAATTCGATGCGTCGATACAGACGTGATGAATTGCGATTCCGGCCCAGCGGGCCATGCGTTCCAAGGCGAGCGGCAGTAAAGGGATTCCCCAAGCTGCGGCCAGACAACCATTTGCCATCGATCATGCTGAGGGATGCAGATCTGGGACAGATCTGCCTACGTTGTAGTCCGACTTGTCCCAAGTCGGATTCCTTCGGTAGGGCGGCATCTTTTTGGTAGACACGATTCTGCCGCTCGCCCAATAGCCAGGGCCAGTGGTCCTGGTGATCGGTATTTTAACATCAATGAAGGCCCAACGGGCTGACAATTCGGTGCCACTCAATCAAATGGCCGCCCCGATTGGGGCTGTGAAACACCGGTGACACAGTCACTTGGGCCGATGGCCCAGGCTATTGGAACGGATGGGCCTTTGGCCCGAAAACACTAAAAAAATCCTTCACGGCGTTGCCCGTCTGATCTACGATCAGAGTTCATCCTTCGTTGTCTTTGCTACTCGTTCCAAGGATCCGGCCAAGTAACGCACTGCCGGTTGGATCCAGCCTCAAAGCTAATACGGGAGGCTGGAGCCTCCGGGGCATTGTGTTCCGAGGTCGAGCCTCGCAACAAGTCAAGTGAAGCACACCGCCATGTTACTTCTTCACGACCCAGATGTTGCGGTAGACCACTCGGTTGCCGTGGCCTTGCAGGTAGATCACGTCGGGGCTGTCGGCTTCTTGATTCTTGCCGGGGGTGCCGTGAGTCAACTCAAGGTCATCGTGAATCACGATCCCGTTGTGTTTGATTGTCACGCGAGCGTTTTTCACTTTCTTGCCGTCTTCGAAGCGAGCGGCCGTGAAGTCCATGTCGTAGCTCTGCCATGTGAGCGGCGGGAAGCAGGCGTTTACTTTTGGCTTTGCAATCTGATAGATCCCGCCGCATTCATTGTTTTCGCCTTCGAGGCCAAACGAATCGAGAACCTGGCATTCGTAGCGCCCCTGGATATACACGCCGCTGTTGCCGCGTTCCTGTCCGCGCGCGGTGGGACGAAATGGAATTCGAAACTCGATGTGCAGTTGGTGATCGCCGAACTTTTCCTTCGTCTCGCAATCGGCGAGCAGCAAATCGTGCATAACAATTTGTCCGCGATTGAAATGGTCAGCAGACGTTCCGTCGAAGAGGACGACAGCGCCTTCCGGCGGCTTTGCTCCGAGCGTCGGGCTTTTGCGTTCGACTTTGGTGAGTGTGCCGATTTCTTTACCTTCTTTGTCAAAGAGGACCGCTTTGCCGTCGCCCACCATAGCATGGCCATCTTCTGGATCGACGATCTTTGTCTGACCATCTTTGGTTTCGCCGCTGGCCTTGAATTTTTCCTCGCCGTTCCAGCCATCACCGGGCAGTCCACCTGGATACGCGACGGCGCTAAATTTGTGATCCCCCAGAGCGATCACCTGAATACCCAATTTGACAGCTTCGTTATCGTGTTTGATCTCGCCGGCGTACTCACCCTGAATCGCGTAATCCGGCCCGGCCTCTGCGACGGTCTCGAAAGCCGAGTGCTTGTCCTCTGCCACGACTGATGCCGCAAGGAAAGGCAGAACTGCCAGGAACTGAAATAGTCGGATCATTGAACTGTACTCGCCTTGTTTATTGCCAGAAAATTCGTGAATGCGTCCACTCCGCAGATCGCCATCTGCAGCACGACAAACAATTGTAGAGACTGTCACGCTGCAAGGCGACTCAGAGGCGGTGAGAGGCCCCACCGAGGCTTCAGAGAACGTGATGGAGCGTTTGCGGAGCCGTCACGCAACCGTTTCCCCGTCTCCGCCTCCCCGACTTACAGACCTTGCATCACGCCTTGCACGTCATCGATCTTCCCGTCCCGTATTCGCACGAAGATCCACGAGCGACGCATCAGCGCGCCAGTCTTACGAGCGAAATCAAGCTCGGCCCGAGCTGACAGTGACATCTCTGGAAAATAGCTGAGGAATTTGAAGCCATCGCCGCCTCCTGACATCGAGTCAAAGTGACTCCATGCATCCTTGAATTCATCCGCTGAGACACCGACGATGTTACGCTTTGACGCCGCGCTGATTAAATCCTGGACGACGGGCGGTGATTCTGAAAGGTCAATTGTCGCGAGAAATTTGGCGTCAAGTGACGGCGCATCAGTGGGCAAATCGCGAATCTGTTTACCCGGTACAACACTCTCACTTCCACTGCATCCGATTGCAGTTAAGCATGCAAAGGTTATTGCAACAGCGTGAAAAGACGACGACATTCTTGTTGACGCAATTGATGACATAAAGAAACCATTCCGTTCGCAAACGGTCTGCTTTTTGTATCAACTGGAGAGAGCATCCATCGCAGTCAGTTTGTCTTCGATGAACTCAAGATGGTGCGGGATGTGGCCGGTGATGCGTTCCAGCAGAGTCTCCAGCGTCAGCGGGCCCGCTTCGGAATGCACGCCGGTTCGCTGGAAGTCTTCGACGTCTGTGTTGCGAAGAATACAGGCCATTTGGCGACGGACGACGGAGATCAATTCCAGTTCTGTCCGCAAGTTTCGCTGTTCGTAGTGCAGCCCGGCGGCGAAGACGTCTGGATTGCCGCCAAACAGCGTGGGATTGTCCTCGACGAGCACGCGCTTCATGCGATCCGCATAGAGGGGCTCAAAGTCGGCAATGTGGCACACGACCTGGCGAATAGACCACTTTCCAGGAACCGGAATCAGATCCCATTGATCCTCGCGGGCTCGGGCGACAGCGGCTTTGAGCAATTCGGGGCCTTGTTCGTAGTGTTTGAGCAGATCGTCGAGGGTCATTGCCTGGCTTTCGATATCGTCAAGGAATTTTCTGAAACAACGCGGCTGAATCAACGAGCGAGCGGCATTGTTGTGAAAAATCCGTGCTGACGCCAATGATTCGCCGGATCGGAACGAATCAGTACGTAGATTCCCGAGATATCAAGGATCGGTTACGATTCCTTTTTGCCGCAAATGAGGGATCTGATGGAACGTCTGGTAAAATACAGGAACTGGTTGTTGCTGGCGGTGGCCTTGACGCTTGTGGTGGCGATCCCCATCGCGCAGAGGCTGACGTTTGACCAGACCGTCGAGTCCTTCTTTGCTCCTGATAATTCTGATATTCAGCTGTTGCGTGAATCGCGTCAGGATTTTGGCGGTGACGAATTTGTCATCGTGGCCTGGCGCGAACCAGGGTTGATTCAGAACGATCCGGAGAAGGATATTCCGGATCTGAGCGAAACGGCAGCTGGTCGGATTGCGAATCTGTCTGAAAAGCTCGGTAATTTGCCCGGCGTCGATAAGGCACGCACACGCGACCTGCAGCGGTTTCTGACGAAATCGCCGTACAACAAAAACACGCGTCTCAAAATGCTGCAGCTGTTCGACGGTGTGTTGATTGGTCCCGATCAGGAATCGACGGCAATCGTGCTGCAGCTGCTGTCCGCCGAAGATTCACCCGTCACACGCGAAGTGACCGTGGCCTCCATTCGGAAAACTGCGTCCGCGACGATTCCCGGTTCTTTTGTCGCGGGTGAAGCGGTTCAGATTCAGGACATGTTCAATCTTGTCGAACGCGATGGCAACATTCTGTACATCGCGTCACTGGCGGTGCTGTCCGTGATGCTGCTGGTGATCTTTAAGAATGTGCGGTGGGTGCTGGCCTCGATCGGAATTGTGATAGCGTCCGTCACCTGCACGCGGGCGCTGCTGGTCATCGCCGGGGCGCAGCTGAGCATGGTCAGTTCGATGCTGAATTCGCTGGTGACGGTCATTTCAATCGGGACGACCACACACATCATCGTGTATTACCGCGAACTGCGGGCGGAGCTGGGTGCCGAGGCCGCGACATTGCGGACACTCCGTGAACTATGGCATCCCGTGCTGTGGACGATGATTACCATCGCAGTCGGATTCGCCGCGTTGCTCGTTTCGGACATTATTCCGGTGCGAAGTTTCGCCATCATGATGACGCTGGGAACGCTGATGGTGCTGGTGATGACGCTCGCAGTCCTGCCAGCGACGTTCGCGTCCGGTGCGAAGGTCCCGATTCCGGGGCAGGTGCGGATGGAAGAGTCGCTGGACCGAATGCTCGATCGCATGGCGAACGTGATCGATCGACATCCAACTGCCACGACGGTCTGGTGCCTTGTGCTGACGGCAGTAACGGCTCCGGGACTGTTCATCATGCAGATCCAGACGGACTTCAGCAAGAACTTTCGCGAATCGTCTCCAATCGTGCAGTCGCTGCAATTCATCGAATCCAATCTGGGCCCGGCGGGATCGTGGGATGTGGCCTTTGATGTGCCGGATCCCATCACCAATGAATTCCTTAACAATACTCGCAAACTTACTGATCGGCTCAAGCAGCTCTCGGACGAAGGAGATGAACTGGACGTGCTGTCGCTCAACGACGCCATCGATATTCCACCGCGATTTGGCAGCCCTGTGAAACGCCTGAATACATTGATGGCGCGGCAGGAGGATTTGGTCGCCAGCTTCTACAATCCGGCTCGGCGTCGGATGAGGATCGTGCTGCGATCAGTGGAACAGCAGTCGACGCAACTCAAACTGGATCAGATCGAGAATGTGCGGAACGTTGTGGCCGATCATTTCGATAAGCTGCACGCGATTGACGCCGAACGAGCGTCCGTCGCTTTGGACGACAGCGGCTCAGTTGAGGTGCAGGCTGCGGAAGCACGGCCGACGTATTCCGCGACGGCGTCGGGGTTATTTGTGTTGACAGCGCACATGATCGACAGCCTGCTGTCGGATCAAATGAAGAGTTTCATGTGGGCGTCAATCGGGACGGTCATTTGTATGTGGATTGCGTTTCGCAGCCTGCGGATCGGACTGATCTCGCTGGTACCGAATGTGTTTCCAATTGCTCTCGTCACCGGATCGCTGGGCCTGCTGAATGTGCCCGTCAATATTGGCACCGCGATGATCGCCGCCGTCGCGATGGGCTTCACGTGTTCGGTACACTACATCGCCGTCTTCGAAAAATCACTGCCGAAAGACGGGCTCACAAAGGCGCTGCAAACCGCGCAGTCGGGAGTTGGAATAGCGGTTGTGCTGGCGCACATCGCGCTCGTGGCGGGTTTCATGGTGCTGACGTTTTCAGAGTTCATTCCGCTGGTGTACTTTGGGGCGTTGTTGAGTCTTTCGATGATCGGTGGTCTGATCAGCGATCTCATTTTGCTTCCACTGCTGCTGCGGTGGACGACGAAAGATCCCACCATCAAACCGCCGGTTACTCCCGGTCAGGTTTCTCCTCGGCAGAAAAATAAGACACCGCGGGAGGAAAGGGTGTCATCGTGACGGGCTCCCAGGATACTGAAATTCAAGGCGACGATGACCAGGAGCGATCGCGACGGCTGAGTTTGCAGGGGAACACGCCGCCTGCTGAGATCGAAGGCTATTCGATTGTGCGGCGTCTGGGCACAGGCGCTTATGGAACGGTCTGGCTGGCTCGCGAAGATCGGACCGGTCGCATGGTCGCGATCAAGTTTTATCCCCATCAGCGGGGAATTAACTGGTCGATGCTCAGCCGCGAAGTGGAAAAGCTGGCGGCTGTCTACACGTCTCACAATATCGTCCGGCTTCTGGATGTTGGCTGGAACGCCGAGCCGCCGTACTTCGTGATGGAGTATGTTGAGAACGGATCGCTGGGAAATTTTCTCGCCCGCGGACGAATGTCGATTGACGATTCCGTCCGCATCATTCGAGAAATCTGCAGCGCCCTGATTGACGCTCACGGAGCGGGCGTGCTGCATTGCGATCTCAAGCCTGACAACGTATTGCTGGATGGTCAGATGCACGCCCGTTTGTGCGACTTCGGCCAAGCGAGGATGTCGCACGAACAGAGTCCGGCGCTGGGCACACTCTATTATATGGCCCCCGAACAGGCCGATTTGGACGCATTGCCGGATGCACGGTGGGATGTCTACGCAGTGGGAGCATTGCTGTACCATTTACTGACAGGAGGTCCTCCGCACCGCACCGACGCAACCCAGCGGCAACTGGAATCTGGCTCGAACCTGGAGGATCGCCTCAAAGTCTATCAAAAGATGATCATCAGTTCCGGGTTGCCGACTGGCCTGCGGCAGGTGAAGGCGGTCGATGGGCGTCTGGCCGACATCGTGGATCGCTGCCTGAATGTGGATCCGGCGAAGCGATTTCCGAATGCCCAGGCGATTCGTGATGCGTTGGATCGTCGGGAGCGAACCAGATCACTTCGACCACTTTTAATTCTGGGTGTCCTCGCCCCGATTCTGTTGATGGGAATGATGATCCCGATCTTCATGAACGCGATGCGCGACAACCTGCAAAGTGCTCTGGATCAGATTACTACACGGGCTCTCGAAAGTGACGCGCTCTCCGCGCGACTGCAGGCGGCGGCGCTGGACCATGAGCTCAACGATCGCCTTGAAGAGCTGGAGACGATCCTGGCTGACCAGGAACTTGCGAACGCGCTGGACGATGCGTTGAAGCGGGATTCCGACGAAGTTGTCTATGAGGTATACGAATATCACAAAGATCCAACATCCATCCCTCCGCGGTGGATTCAACTGCTGGATGCCGCATGGAAGCGTTCGACACAATCCAACTCGACGCACGAGCGTGGACAGGACACCAGTTGGTTTCTGAATGATCGTTACGGGATTCAGATCTGGCGGCGGGAATACAGTTCCGAAACGCTGGGTAAGTGCTTCGACTATCGGGATTATTTCCACGGTCGCGGAAAGGACTATGCACCGGACACGATTCCCGAGGACATTGCGCCGCTGACGCAACCGCACGTTTGCAACGCCTATAAAAGTACGACCACAGGACGCCAGACAGTGGCGCTCAGTGTTCCTGTCCGGGATAAGAGCGGCGAGGTCATCGGTGTCCTCTCACGTTCCGTCCATCTGGGAGATCTTCAGAAACGAATGGGCCGATTGATCCAGGAACGGGACGAGGAAAAAAATGTGCAGCGTGTGATTGCAATTTTTGAGGCTCGCGATTCAGCACACTGGCGACTGCTGGATCATCCCTATTTGACGGAAGAAATCGTCCATGCCGCTGAGACGACGGGCGCGGACAAACAGTTGTTTGATACGTTGTTTATTGATAAATCCACCGTGAGGGTCATTCAGGAGGCTCAGCAGCAGGACCAACCGTCGGAAGTGCGACTGCAGATTTATGAGGATCCGATCGGACGATTGACAGAACCCAGTGCTGCCGCGTACCGCGGCGAATGGCTGGCCGCGATGGCACCGGTGAGCAACGTCGGCTGGATGGTGATCGTCCAGGAACGCCGCGACGCTGCGCTGCTGCCGGTCAAAACCGTTGCCGAACGGGCAAGCCGCCAGACATGGCTCTCCGTGCTCAGCATCGCCATCGCCTTGATGGCGATCATCTGGTCGTTCGTCTGGCGGGCTTACAGCCGCAGTTCGTCGTAGGAACCGGCGAGCGGCAGTAAAGGAATGACAAATTCCCCAAGCAGCGGCCAGACAACCACTTGTCATCGATCACGCTGAAGGATGCAGATCTGGGACAGATCTGCCTACGTTGTAGTCCGACTTGTCCCAAGTCGGATTCCTTCGGTAGGGCGACTTCAACCTTCCGCCTTGAGTAACATCGCCGTCGCCAGGCCAAGCACATCGTTGTTTTCTCGGGCCGAGGCTTCGAGGATATCGAGGCGATTGGTCTTCGCACAGTAGGCTGTGAAGGAAAAACCGGCGGGGTCTTCCATCTGTTTTAGAAATGGCGCGGCGGCTTCCAGAGCCATGTTTTCGCGATCGACGCGCTGGCCCAGATCGACGATGACAAATGCGATCATCCGCTGGTCCGGGAGATCGGGTTCCTGTTTCAGGCGTTCGATGAAGTATTGCATCGACTCGTCCACATCGACACCGGCAAGCGCTTTCAGAAAGTGTGTATTGGCGACGTAGTAGTCATCGAAAGGCACATCACCGGGATAGCGCAATTGTTCGGCCAGTTGCGCTCCGTACTCGCTGAGTTCGATCGCCAGCGGCAGCTCGGAACAGTCACGATTCAGATGCCGCGCGAAACTGACGGACGAGTGCAGATGCGAGACGTCGATATGATAGGCACTGTCGGCGAACAGAAAGTCTCGGCCACGGATCAGTTCGCTCAGCGAGAGATTTGGCTTCAGCAGTGGCTGGCGACGTTCCAGATCGCGGCGCACACTGGCCTGCAGATCGGTGTAAATGTTGCGAATCATCAGAGCAGCCGCCTCGCGACGTTCGTCTGGTGACATCTGCTGCAACAATTGACTGATCGCCGTGACGGTGTTGCATGTGCCGTGGGTCCTGAGCAACAACGACAACCCGGCGACCACGTGCGCGCCTTCGTATAGAGCCAGATTGAGCAATTCGTCGGCTTCCGGACCGGGCTCGGCGGGCAATTCTTCCACCTTCTTTGCGATCGCGGCGCGGACGGTATCGGTCTCATTGATCGTGCGAAAATACGCCCATGCGTCAGCCAGTTGACCGGCGTCCAGAAAACGCTGACCGACTTCACGAGCCGCGTTCGTGTAGGCATCGCGAAAGGCCGCTTCGTGTTCCGGCGGAATATTGCGAAGGGAAGTCGGCTGCGTAATTGGCAGGCCGAGTTTACGTCGCACGCGAATCAGTTTCGCGTCAAACAGTCGATGAAAATCGCCGTTGGAAATCAATGTACTTTCAACGGCGTCCAGGATGGCATCGCTGGCGGAAGAGTCTTTCTGCTTACGTTGTTCAGATTCGAAGAGTTCAATCGCTGTCATTGGAGTTTCAGTGTCTTTGCTGGTTCAATGTCGTTGCGGGGAAAAATGAATGCAAAATTGGGGGCGTTGTGGACGGTCGGGATCGATCGAGAAACAAGTAGGACAGGCTTCCAGCCTGTCATCTCCAAACCGACAGGCTGGAAGCCTGTCCTACGGCACATATGCGACAGTTATTTATCCAACGATTCTTAGTGATGCCCAGTGCCACATGAACCGCAACCACCGCCACCGCCGGATTCCTGAACGACGCCCTGGGCGGAAACGGGCTGGACATGAATCACGCCAAAGCCACCCGCCGCCGCCAACAGGGCCAGCCGCGTTGTTTCGGCACTGCGATCATTCAGCACGTACAGGATCAGGCGATCGTCGAGCGTGCGTTCAATATCAATGAGTTCCAGTTGAAGTTTCCAATTGGCGGCCCGAGACGTCCATTCCGCGAAACTGATTTCCGCCGCCTCTTCATTCCTCGCTTTGCCGTCCAGATCGTCAGCGGTTGCGATTCGAAGCAGCTCACCCGTCGGTTGAGCGACTTCCCCTTCTGATGTCTTTGCGTCTGGAGGCAGCGTTCTCAGGACAGTTGCGATTTCCTCACCGCGATCCGTGAACACAACAACGGTGGATTCGCGTTCAGGCTTTTCGCCCCACGCAGAAAATCGAGCGACCTGCGGCACTCGTCCATATCGGGCCAGAATCAGAAAGTCGGGCTTCCGCTCTTCCAGTTCCGGGACACCTTCGCACGTTTCTTCTTTGGGGGCGATCATTTCCAATGCCTTTATCGAGAACAAAATACTTCTGACGCAGTTTGACAGATTTTTGTGATGATTGAGACCGTCCGGGGCACTTTGTGGTGGAATTTGCCGTCGATCAGCGTCGAACGGGCGACTCTCCGCATTGAATCAACACAGGTTGCCTCGCCTTTTCCGTCAAAAGCGGTTGCGCTAAAGAATTCGGATATTCCCGTTCGATGATGACAGCGGGGGAAACCGCGCGATGAGCGGACCGGCATCTTCTGCCGCAATATCGCAAGCATCCAGGGACGGATTAGTTATGTACGAAACTCATTTTGGACTCCATCGCCAGCCATTTCAGTCTGCCGATGCAACTCGCGCGTTCTTTGTTTCGGAATCCATTCACTCGATCCTGCCGCAGCTTCTGCACGCTCTGCGGTCAGATCTCGGGATCGCGCTGGTGACCGGCCCGCCGGGCAGTGGGAAGACTTCGCTGCTGCGACATCTGCAACAACAACTCGCCAACGAGGGACGTGCGATCGTCTGTTCCGGAGCCAGCCTCACGACTTCAGGCGATCTGATTTCCGCGCTGCTTCAGGCGTCACGCATGAAGGCGGGCAGCGGTGGCCTCACCGCAACTCCTGACGATTGTGTGCGAGCCCCGGCTGCAACCCGATCGCTGGCGCTGGAACAAATGAAACGCACGGCGGAGTTGTGGGGTCCCGTCCTGTTGCTGATTGATGACGCTCAACTTATGTCGTTGCAAACCCTGAACGAACTGCGATCTTATACCGAAGAGGAATGGAACGGTCGGGGGCTTGTGCATTGTCTGGTTTGCGCGCCGATCTCGTTTGAGGAACAACTGGCGCGAACCGAGTACGCAGAGTTTGGCCGCCGGATTCGCTGCCACTCCTTTCTTCAGCCACTGAAGTCGGGCGAAGCAATGCGGTTTCTGCAGCGGCAAATTGAACTCGTCGGAGGAAAGCTTTCAAACGTCTTTACGACGACTGCGGTGGAATTCATCACAGCGGCATCGAATGGCATTCCGCGTTGCCTGAGTTTGCTGGCGGACGAATCCCTTGTGGTCGCGGCGGAGGCTGGTGAAACACAGGCCACCGAAAATTCCGTCCGCACGGCTCTCGGTCGGTTGCAGCATCTGCAATACAACTGGAATGCGTCTCCGATTGCCGCCTCTGCGGACGCATCGTCAGATGAAATGCAGGAGGAATCGGAATCTGCTGACACGCAACCGGAATCTGAAATCACGGTCGCCGAACCCGTCCGGAGTGCAAGGCCCCTGGTGCCGGTCCGCGCGACACAGACTCCGACGCATTCGACGCTTTCTCCGGGTGTGATTGAATTTGGAGGCCCCGCAGTTCGCACGGCGATGGCATCGACTGTCGAATCTCCCGCGTTCGATGTCGAAATCCGGTTGCCGTCGAACGGCGTCGTTGAAATTGGAGGGACCGATACGAAGCACAATGCCGCTATCACGTTTGAAGTTGGACATCGATTTGCGGATGAATCTCCACAAGACAGCATCTCGGTGGAAGAGGTCGATGATCGCGAGATCATGGAATTGTTTCAGTTCAGAGATAACGACACGACATCCTCGTATGAATTCCTGACGCAGCCGGACGGTCAGTTCGCTTCACAAGACGGCAAGGTTCCGCAGGAGGAATTCATCAGCACGGCAATCTCCGATCCTCATCCTTACGCACGTAACGTGCTCCGGATTGATGGCAACGCGAAATCGAGCCTGCCGTTTGATGACGACACTTCAATGTACGACACGCCGGAACGGGTCACGCCGGAATTACTTGCAATATTCGACGCGGATCCGCTAGATGATTTCGCGGCGCTAGATGATTTCGCGCCGCTAGATGATTTCGCGCCGCTAGATGATTTCGCGCTGATTGATGACACCGCGTTGACTGATGGCACCGCGTTGATTGATGAAGCCGCGATGATTGATGAGGCCGCGCTGACTGATGAGGCCGTGCTGACTGATGAGGCCGTGTTGACTGATGAGGCCGTGTTGACTGATGAGGCCGTGTTGACTGATGAGGCCGTGTTGACTGATGAGGCCGTGTTGGTTGATGAGACCGCGTTGGTTGATGAGACCGCGCGGAATGACGAACCGGAGGCCGTCGCCACAGAAACCACTGTCCGGGAAGCCACTGTCCCGGAAGCGATGGAAGAAGAGCCATCACAGAACGAATCGATCAGTCAAATCCCCACTCACAAGGCAACGTCACGATTTATGAACCTCACGGATTCAGGATTTTCGAACCGCACGCCAGTGTTTGACCGCTATACCTGGATTGCACTCGGGCGTGACGTTCCACACGGGATGTCGCCGATCGTTTCTCCGGCAAGGACAAGGTCGCTCATGCTGACTGATTACGGCATGTTGGCAATGAATCAGCGGAGCTCGGTCGGCTCTCAGTTCATGCCCGCAGCACGGATCCAGTCAATCGATCAAATCACGATCACGATGACGACAGACTCAAGCGTCATGGGCGAATTCGTGAACACCTCGCCGTGTAATACCGTCGGCTCGTTTGTGCTTTTCGGGAACATGCCGCCGATCGCACTCGAATCTTCGAATGAAACTCCTGACAGCGTAACATCAACCGAAGCAGGCAGTCGGCTGTCAGATTCTTTTGGTTCTGCAGGCTTGAAGCTGTGGAATGACGGGCAATTGATTCTCGGTTTTTTGGGTGAGAACTCTAGTCGGGACATCACTGAACTGGATCTACAGGACACCGTTGTGGACAGCGATTCCGATGAGTATGTCGATGCGTCAGCGTCCCAACATGAAGCCACGGCAGATTCCACACGTCCATCGGACACATCAATTCAGACGAATGCCGATGAAGTCTTCAGCCTGTCCGCCGTCGATCTCAGCGGTCGCGCGGAGCGAGTCTCGCCCATTTTGGAACCGGACCACGAGGTCTTTCCGATCGCCGAAACCATTGCCGAACTTAGCGCCGACATGCAGCATTTTCGGCGCACCGGGTCGAGTTCGGGAAGTCTCCAGCCAGGCAGAGTCGCCGACCCAGAGGCGAACGTTCGTCCGCCACAATTCGACGACCTGGTTTCCCGCGCGGAGCGGCGTCTGGAATTTGGAACGGCTGTCTCAGAAGCAATCCAGATCTCGATACAAACTCAGCGAGACGTCGGAGGGCAAAAACCTGCGGGGTCCGAGTCGGATTCCGGCGAAGTTCTGTCGATTGGCGGCAATTCAGGCGGATCACCACAATTCAGCAGACTGTTTACTCGTCTCTGGGAAAGCCGAAAGCGTGCTGCGGAACTGGCTGACAAATCGATCGAATGCGACTGAAGTATTTTGAATCAGTTTGAGAATCGACAGCATGGAATTCCGAGTTCCGGTTGTGTCGCTGGTAAAACTCGGAGAGAATTTCTGTGCTCGTCGCCAGAAACCATGGTCAGCAATCATCCCGGTGCCCATTTAGTTCGGATTAACCAAAAGACGCTATGTCAACACCAACTACATCCGCGCCGTCTCCAGCAAAGTCTCAGCCCGGCACATTTGATCGGGTTGCCGACGCCACAACGCTCTATCGCTATTGGGGCGCTCATTTGGTGGACGGTGGCATTCGATTCGCCGTGTGGGCTCCCAACGCCCGTGAAGTGTCGGTCATCACAGACGGAAACGGCTGGACCGCCGGGAGGGACTGGTTGAATTCCAGTGATAACGGCGTCTGGCATGGCGTGATCAAAGGTGTGTTGCCGGGCACGCGATACAAGTATGCAATTCGCACGCAGAGCGGCCATCTGCTCGAAAAAACAGACCCGGTCGCCTTCTACCACGAAATGCGACCGCAGACGGCGTCGATCGTGTGGAGCCTCCGCGACTTTCAGTGGGACGATGAAGCCTGGCTAAAACGTCGTCGGGAAACAAACTGGCTCAAGGCACCCGTGTCGATGTATGAGGTCCATCTTGGGTCGTGGAAACGCCCGCACGACGGACGAACATATTTCAACTACCGTGAACTCGCGCACGCTCTGGCCGACTACGTCCTTGAAGTTGGCTACACCCATATTCAATTGATGCCCATCACGGAGCATCCATTCGATGGATCCTGGGGCTATCAAACAACCGGCTATTTCGCTCCGACAGCGCGATTCGGGTCGCCGCACGACTTTCAGTATTTCGTGGATCACATGCACCAGCGCGGCATTGGCGTGCTGCTGGACTGGGTGCCGGGCCATTTTCCAACGGACACGCACGGGCTGGCCATGTTCGACGGCACGTGCCTCTACGAACATTCGGACCCACGGCTTGGCTTCCATCCCGACTGGAACACGCTGATCTTCAATTACGGTCGGCGTGAAGTGTCTGAGTTTCTGACATCGAGTGCGAAGTTCTGGTGCGATGTTTATCACATTGACGGAATTCGCGTCGATGCCGTCGCCTCAATGCTGTACCTGGACTATTCCCGTGACTCCGATCAATGGATCCCCAATCAGTACGGCGGACGAGAGAACCTGGCCGCGATCGACTTTCTGCGCCAATTTAACACACTGATTCATGCCGAGTTTCCGGGCACGCTGAGCATTGCCGAAGAATCCACCGCCTGGCCCGGTGTTTCGCGCCCCTGTTACACCGGCGGTCTGGGTTTCACGATGAAGTGGGACATGGGCTGGATGAACGACACGCTGCGATT
>Ga0154020_10003297_pt1 | contig 19475 bp, 16 predicted proteins | sample Klosneuvirus_201_FD_109709 | JGI IMG/M metagenome (GOLD analysis project Ga0154020, IMG submission 109709) | Active sludge microbial communities from wastewater, Klosterneuburg, Austria - Klosneuvirus_20160825_MG | ecosystem: Engineered > WWTP > Aerobic digester > Activated sludge | place... | reverse complement strand
GTCATGCGGCGCGCGTCTCAAGCTGCGAAGAAGTCGATTGCGGCGGATGGACATCGTCGTCGACGCCCGTGTCTGCCTTGGGGAGGGTGGCGCGCAGCAGCGTGCGCGTTGCCATGAGGCCCCAGCACAATTGGAACAACACCAGCGCCCACCCCGCGCCGCTCGAGCCCATGGCGCGAATGGCGGGGAACAGCGCAAGCACATACACGCCCGTGGCTACACAGAGCGCGATGAACGATTCTCGTGCGCGCCCGAGTGAGAGGAGCGCGGGTGAGACGGCCAGCGTGGCCAGTGAAAGGGCCTGCGCGATGGCGTAGGCCATGAGCGCAGGTGCGCCAACGACATATTCGGCGCCGGCGGCGAGCGTCAGCACGGTGGAGGCCGCGAACCACAAGGTCACCACGATGGCGGCGCCGGCGCTCGCACCCCACAGGCCGGCACGCACGACAAGTGCCCGAACCTCGGCCGTGCGGTGTGCCGCGGCGGCGCTCGACATTTCGGGATAGATCGCCTGCATAAGCGGATCCGACAGCTGGCCCATCGCGCTGCCAATCTGGCGAGCAATCCGAACCACGCCGGCCACGGCGGGACCACCGATGATGCCGGCCACCAGGACATCGGCGTCGCGTGCCACGATCTTGACCGTGCTGTGCAGGTTCGTCGTCCAGAACATGCCCAAGAGCTCGGGATACCGCGCCCGCACTGCGGCCAGCGACAATGGCGCATCGGTTGCGCGCGTGTGGCGGGCGTCGGTCAGTGCGCGGCGCGCACAGACAAACATCACCGCCGACGGAATGAGGTCGCCGAGCATCCAGATCAGCGCGAACGTACCGACATCGGCGTGCAAGAGCGCAGCAATACCGGAGCCGACCAGGCGGACCAGTCCTGCGCACGCCCGGGCGATGGCGGTCTGATCGAAACGATCGTGCAGTCGCAGCACGGCCAATGACGTTCCCGAAATCCGAAACAGCACACTCGCGGCGTAGACGATGGCCATCGTGCGCGTCTCGGCCGTCCACCCGAGCGCGTGACCGGCAAGCGCGCCAATCAGCACGCCGCCGACGGCGCCAACCAGTCCGCCGGCAACATCCAGATGGTAGCCGAAGCGAATGAGCCCGCGAAACGCGGCATCATCACCGGCTTCTCGCGCAATCGCCCCAAAACGAATGAGCGTCTGCCATGACTGAAACGTGCCGGCGCGTTCAACCAGCAGCGCATACGCCTGCGCGATAGCGAGTGCGCCAAACGTCACTGGCAACAGTGCGCGTGCAGTAATCGACAACGTCCCCAGCGCGAAGATGGCACTGACGGTGCCTCCGCCAAGCAGCACCAGTGCGTGTCGGGTAATGCGCTGCCAGGCGTCGTCGCGGCCGTGCATATACGGTCAGGCCGCGCGCGAATCGGGACCGCTACTGCCATCATGCGACGACGGGCGTGTGCGTTCGGCGTCGGCCTGTGGGATCACACGTGGCGCAGACATCAGCCGCCAGGGCCGCGCGAGATCTGCCAGCGTCTCGCGGCCGATCTGCGTGAAAGCGCCACCAACCTGACGGTCCGTGCGGGCTTGCCGCGCGATCGCCGCCAGAAACAACCCAAGGCATGCACCAAGTATGCCGCCACCCACCGCGCCGAGCAGCAGCTTGGACACCAGTCCGCGCGGTTCGGGCGACGACGGGACCGATGCCGGTTCGACGATACCAAGGACCGGTGTCGGGCGCTCGGCTTCGATTCGTGCCTGTTCGGCGGACTGCGTGAGCGCCGACACGAGCGCTTGTTGGGCGCCGACTTCACGCTGCAGACGATCTTGCTCGAGTTGCAGACTCGGCGCACTGAATCGACGATTGGCATTCAGAAAGGCGCGCAGCGCATTTTCGGCATCACGCAGACTGCGAGCGGCGCGGCTCTGCTGCTCAGCGGCGTATCGAGCGTCGTTGCTGGCGGACTGACGGCGACGCGCAACCAGCGCACTGTCACCAAGGGTGAGGAGTCGGGTGGTGAGTGCTGTCGCCACCTCGGCCGATTGTGCAGCGGTGCGAACCTGTACCACTCCTGTTTGCGGATCGGCGGCGACACGCACGTCTTTCGACAATGCACGCGCCACGCGGTCGATGCGCTGCGCGGCACCCTCGCCCTCGACCGCGTCGTACAGACTCGCAACAGACTGCGCTGTCGACAGCGAGCGCAGGGTATCCGCGGCCAGATGCCGCAGCAGTTCCGGCGACGACAAGAGACTCGCCACGAATGGCACGGTCATGGTGGCGTCACCGCCGCTGACATTCACACCAAATTGCGCGGCCAACCCTGAGAGGCTCGAGGGTGCCCGCCCGCCTTGTACCACCACACCACTGGTGGAGACAAAGACCCGGGGCGCCGTCAATGTGAAGGCGCCGACAATGACCACGGCCAGCAAGGCGGTGCGCACAATCAGATGCCGCGCGCCAAGCAACGCGGTGATGATCGCCAACATCGACGTTTGCTGCTCCCGAGGGAGCTCGGTGTCGTCGGTTGGCAGGGTCTGTCCGAACTGCAGCATGACGGGAACGCGGAAGGTTGTGCCGGTCAACCGTGAAACGATTGCCGGTATGACAAAGCCCCCCGGCCATCGCGCCCGTCCCATGCCCCCGCGTCGGGGCAAGGCAACATGTAGCGGCGCAACGACTTAGGAGAAAGCGAGAAAAGTCCGGGACGGTCTGGCGCGAATTCGTGCGATCGTCACGGGGAGATGAAAAGCATGGAGCGTGCCGGAGGACGCGGAGGGCGGTTGCTGTTCTTCCCCCAACGCAAAAGCCCGACGCTTCTGCGCCGGGCTTCGCTCCCCACCTCACCTCTGACCCCGCTACTTGCGGCCGATGCTCGTATACCGAAAGCCTACCGCCCGCACGTCTTCCGGGCGATACACATTGCGCAGATCCACCATCACGCGACTCGTCATGGCTTGGCCAAGTTGCTCGAGGTCGAGCGCGCGGAACTCATTCCACTCGGTGATCAGCAGCATCACGTGTGCGCCGTCCGCGGCATCGTACGCATCGCGGCACCAATGCACGCCGGGCAACATCGACTGTGCTTCATGCATCGCGGCCGGATCGTAGGCGCGCACGATGGCGCCCGCGTCCTGCAGCGCCGGCACAATCGCCAAACTTGGTGCATCGCGCATGTCGTCGGTGTTGGGCTTGAACGACACGCCGAGTACGCCAACCGTTTTGCCACGTACACTGCCGCCACACGCCTGCATCACGCGCGAGGCCATCGCGCCTTTGCGCGTGTCATTGACCTGCACCACCGTTTCCACCAGGCGCGCCGGCGAGCCATACTCCTGTGCGGTGCGCACGAGGGCAATCGTATCCTTGGGGAAACAGGAGCCACCGTATCCCGGTCCGGCGTGCAAGAACTTCTTGCCGATGCGGCCGTCCAGTCCCATACCGCGCGCCACGTCCTGCACGTTCGCGCCAACCTTCTCGCACAAGTCGGCGATTTCGTTGATGAATGTGATCTTGGTGGCGAGGAAGGCGTTGGCGGCGTACTTGGTGAGTTCCGATGTTTCGAGATTGGTCAGCACCACCGGCGTTTCCATCAGATACAGCGGCCGGTAGAGCGCCTGCATCACGGCGCGCGCACGGTCAGTTTCTGCGCCGATGACTACGCGATCCGGACGCATGAAATCGCTGATCGCCGATCCCTCACGCAGGAACTCGGGATTGGACGCCACGTCGAAATCGGCGTCAGGGTTGGTTTCGCGGATGATGTCCGCCACCCGACGACCGGTGCCCACCGGGACCGTGCTCTTGGTCACGACCACGGTGTAGCCGGTGAGTGCGCGCGCGATCTCCGCCGCTGCCGCTTCGACAAAACGCAGATCGGCATGGCCATCGCCACGACGCGAGGGCGTGCCGACAGCGATGAATACCGCGTCGGCCTCGGCGACTGCCTCGGCCAGGTCCGTCGTGAACGCCAACCGACCCGACTTGATGCCCTTGGCAACCAGATCTTCCAGTCCCGGTTCGTAGATCGGGATCTCGCCGCGGCGCAGTCGTTCCACCTTCTTTTCGTCGAGGTCCACGCACACAACGGACGGACCGAATTCGGCGAAGCAGGCGCCGGAGACAAGTCCGACATACCCGGTGCCGATCATGGCGATCTTCATGCGCGGCTCAATCTCCGATGTTGTAGTACGAGCGGTACCACTCGACGAAGCGCGCCACGCCCGTTTCGATCGGCGTCTTGGGCGCGAAGCCGACATCCTGCACCAGCGCCTCGACGTCAGCGTAGGTGGCGGGCACGTCTCCGGGTTGCATCGGCAGCATGCGCTTTTCCGCGACGCGACCCAAGGATTGCTCGATGGTGCCGATCAGATGCATCAGCTCCACCGGGTTGTTGTTGCCGATGTTGTAGATGCGATACGGCGCCTTGCTGGTGGCCGGATCGGGCTTGTCCGAGTTCCACTCGGAATTTGGCTCGGCGGTGTGATCGCTGGTGCGAATCACACCTTCGACGATGTCATCGATGTACGTGAAGTCGCGGCGCATCTTGCCGTGATTGAAGACATCGATCGGTTTGCCTTCAAGAATGGCCTTGGTGAACATGAACAGCGCCATGTCCGGGCGGCCCCACGGTCCGTACACCGTGAAGAACCGCAAGCCGGTGGTCGGCAGGCGGTACAGGTGACTGTACGTGTGCGCCATCAGCTCGTTGGCTTTCTTGGTCGCTGCGTACAACGACACCGGATGGTCGACGTTCTGATGCACCGAGAACGGCATGGCCGTGTTGGCGCCGTACACGCTCGATGATGACGCGTACGTCAGATGTTGCACGCCATGATGGCGGCAGCCTTCGAGAATGTGCAGAAAGCCAACCAGATTGCTGTCGATGTACGCGTGGGGATGCGTCAGCGAGTAGCGTACGCCGGCCTGGGCGGCGAGATGAATCACGCGATCGAAGCGCTCTTCCCGAAAGACCCGTTCGACGCCTTCACGATCGCCCAGCTCCATGCGGATCAGGCGAAAGCCCGGCTGCTTGGAGAGTCGTACGAGCCGCGCTTCCTTCAGCGTCGGGTCGTAGTAGTCATTGACGTTGTCGAGGCCGACAACCTCGTCGCCGCGCGCCAGCAGGCGCTCGCTTGTGTGATATCCGATGAAGCCGGCGGCGCCGGTAACCAGAATCTTCGCCATTACGAATCCTCAGGGGGAAGGCGACCCGAACGGTCGGCCATGTCCGACTCTGACGAATGTAACCCGCCTGAGGACACGACCGGCCGCTGCAACAGCAGCACGGCACCCATGATGGCGGCGCCGCCGATGAGCGTGCCGACACTCAACGGCTGGCCCAACCAGACCACGCCAACCATGGTCGTCCAGAACGGCTCGACCGTCGAGGTGATTGCCGTCCGTACCGCCCCGAGCTGCGCCAACCCTGCCAGGAAGCCGAGAAACGCGCCCGTGGACAACACCCCCTGCAGGGCGCTGGCCGCGAGGCTCGGGGCATCGAAGTGGGCAAACAGGGTGCCGGTGGCCAGCGCCCAGATGAGGAAGATGATTGCGCCGCCGACCGAGATGGCCCGTGCCACATCGAGCGGCGGGCGATGCCGCTGCAGCCCGTTGAGCACGGGGATGTACAACGCGTACACCAGCGCGGCCGCCAGAATCACGCCAATGCCCACGGGACTCATCGATGCCGCCGACGGCGCGCCCACCATCGCCGCGATGCCGCCCAGCGACAACAGCAGGGCCAGCACACGCACGCGATCGAGCGGCTCGATGCCGCGTGCGGCGGACATCAGCGCGACCCACGCCGGATAGGTGTAGAACATGAACGCCGCCGTCGCGGCGGGAATCCAACGCAGCGCCAACAGCGCCAGCGTGGCGACCGAGGCCTGACCGCCACCGGCAATCAGCAGCACACGCGGCGAATACCACGGGATCGCGCGCGCCGGCGTCGATGGGACCGGTTCCCGATTGCGTGTCTGCCGCCACGCTGCCACGCCAATCAGCAGCAGCGCGGCGGTGAGATACCGCACGGCCTGAATGGCCTGCAATGCGGCACCACTCTTGAGCGCGAAGACGGTGAGTGGCGAAATCGAGCCGAAGCAGCAGGCACTCAACACCACGAGCAGTGTGGCGCGGAGCGTATGCGACGAATGCGGCGGGCGCATACGCGCGCGGCTCATGTCACAACAACGTGCCGCGGAGCAGCAGATACGCGATGCCGAAGTAGATACTGATGCCCGAGACATCGACCAGCGTGGCGACAAACGGCGCCGACGCGCTCGCCGGGTCGAACCCGAGACGCTTGAGCAGGAACGGCAACATCGACCCGGTGATCGAACCGATGGTCACGATGCCCACCAGCGCGAGACCGACGGTGAGCGCAATCATGAACGAATGCGGGCCGTAGTCGTACATCCCGAGCGCATGCCAGATGAGAATGCGCACAAATGCGAGCGAGCCGAGCAGGATGCCCAGAATCAGACCCGCGGGAATTTCCCGCAGCACCACGCGCCACCAGTCGCCGATCCGCACTTCGCCCAGCGCCATGGCGCGGATGATGAGCGAGGTGGCTTGCGAGCCCGAGTTGCCCCCGGAGCTCATTACCAGCGGAATGAACTGGGAGAGCAGCAACACGCGTCCGATCTCGCCTTCGTAGCGCGCCATGACCGACGCGGTCAACATCTCGCTGACCGCCAGCACGGCCAGCCAGCCGCCGCGTTTGCGCACGTTCTGCCACAGACCGATCTGCATGTATGGATCTTCAAGCGCTTCCATACCGCCGAACTTCTGCGCGTCTTCGGTCTGCTCTTCCTGAATGACGTCAATGACGTCGTCGACGGTCACGACACCGAGCAGGTGTTTGTCACGGTCGACGACGGGGAGCGCGACCAGGTCGTAGTTGGACGTGATCTGCGAGACTTCTTCCTGCAGCATCTCGGGCGGGACGCTGACGACGTCCGTCCACGCCAGTTCGCTGAGGCGGGCCCCTTCGGGCGAGGCCAGCAGCTCTCGCAGCGACAAGACGCCGCGCAGACGCCCGCTGGCATCTGTGGTGTAGATGGTGTACATCGCTTCGCGCCGCCCCACGCGCGCCACTGCGCGCACCGCGCGTAGCGCCTCCTCCACCGTCAACGTCTCGTCCACCGACACGAACTCGGTGGTCATGAGACCACCGGCGGTGTACGGATCGTACTGCAGCAGCCGCTCGGTTTCGGCCTTGTCGTCCGGCGTCAGCTCGGAAAGGATCTCGTCAGCCGTCTCTTCGTCGAGATCATCCAGCGCGTCGGCGCGTTCGTCGGGGTCCATCTCCGCGACGATCGAGGCGGCCTCACGCGCCGAGAGCTCCTCGAGCACCTGCGTGCGCAATTCCTCGTCGAGGTACTCGAGGACTTCAGCCGCGCGCTCCTTGGGCAGCGCCGCGAGAAACGCGCGCACCTGCGCCTCCGGCAACGCCTCGGCCACGTCCGCCAGGTCGGCCGGATGCATTTCTTCCGTCTGCGGCCCGATGCTTTCCGGGGCCTCCTCCAGCAACTCGAGGAGGTCGGGCACCAGCAGCGCCGCGAGCGGCCGATTCTTTTCGTTCTGGGGTGGCGACATCCGGGGCCCCTCCAGGGGTGAGCATTGCCTGCTCACCGCCGCGCGGCGTTTCTGGGTTGTGTTGATGCTGGACGGGTTCCGCGATCGGCCTCACGCGCAGCGCGAGGGGGAGGGCGGCGCGGGCAAGTTAGCGAGACGCCCCTCTGACGCAAAGCGCCAGCGCACGACCCAGTGGTCAGGCCGTTGGCAGCGAGCGGGTTTGTACGGTCGTGACGGATGCGAGCCCCATGCCGATGGGCTCGAGGGCACGCTGTACGGCGGCCGCAAACGCCTCACCGTCAAAGGGCCCTTCAACCTCCACGTCGGCACCCGCCATCGTCACGGACGCCGAGACGATCCCTGGAACCGCACCAAGCGCGGTGTGAGCCGCGCGGGCGGCGTGGACCGCGACCAGACCGTGCAGCGCGAGGTGAAGCATGCGCCGCGTCTGCGGCGGCGGGATCTCTGGGGTCATCGGTCCGGGTTTTTGCGCGACTGCCCTGCAGCGATTCCCCGCAGGCGGTCATGTTTAAGTGCTGTCGGTGCAGAGTCAAGGCGTCGCACGGCCGTCATCGTGCCGTCCTCACGCAGTCGCCACGCGCTCGCCACGTAGTGTCCACGTAGTCTGACCCTTCTGCCTCTCTCGCATGTCTCGCGTTGCGTTTCTCGGCCTTGGGGCCATCGGCACGCCCATGGCGCGTCATCTTGCCATTCCTGCGCACGATCTCGTGGTGTGGAATCGGACCCGGGCGCGCAGTGACGCATTCGTGACATCGACACCCGCGCGCATCGCCGCATCCCCGGCCGAGGCCGCCGCCGGGCGCGATATCGTCATCACGTGCCTGCCGGTCTCTCGCGACGTCGAGGGGCTGCTCGACGGGCCCGATGGACTGCTCGCGACGATGCCCGCCGGTTCGGTGTTGGTGGACTGCACGTCTGGCGATCCGGCCACCTCGCGGCGCATGGCGGCACGCCTCGCCGAACGCGGCATCGGCTTTCTCGACGCTCCGGTCTCCGGTGGCGTCAGCGGTGCGGAGCAGGCCGCACTGACCGTGATGGTGGGCGGCGACGCCGCGGTGCTCGAACGCGTGCGTCCGGTATTGGCGTGTTTCGGCAAACGCATCGTGCACTGCGGCGTGGTCGGCACCGGCGACGCACTCAAGGCGGTCAACAACGCGCTGCTGGCGATGCACATCTGGGGAACGGCCGAGGGGCTTGTGGCGCTTGAAAAAGCGGGCGTGCGTGCCGATGTGGCGCTCGACGTCATCAATGCCTCCAGTGGCCGCTCCAATGCCAGCATGAACCTGTTTCCCGAGCGGGTCGTGACCCGCGCCTTCCCGCGCACGTTCCGACTGGCGCTGCTCGACAAAGACGTCGGCATCGCGGCAGATCTGGCGCGCGAACAGCGTGTCCCGTCGCCACTGCTGCAAATGACGGCCGAGCTGTTCCGCATCGCGCACGATGAGTTGGGAGAGGCTGCCGATCATGTCGAGGCCGTGCGTGTCGTCGAGCGTCTGGGCGGCGCCATGGTAGGTGGAACGCACGGAGGTGCCGCGTGACCGCGACCTCACATGCGAACGCGACCGTGCACGCGTCGGCACGCGTGGCAACGCCCGACGTCATTCGGGCGCAGTTCCCGGCGCTCGCGCGTCATGAAGGGCACTACCCGGTGGCCTACTTCGACGGACCCGGCGGCACGCAGGTGCCGCGCCGTGTGGCCGACGCCATGACCGACTATCTGTTGCATCACAACGCCAATACGCACTGGGTCTATCCCACCAGCGCGGAGACCGACGCGCTGCTGATGAATGCGCGTGAAGTCCTCGCCGACTTCCTCGGCGCCAGCGCCGGCGAAATTTCGTTCGGCGCGAACATGACCACGATCCTCTTTCACATCGCCCGTGCCATCGGGCGCACGCTGCAGCCGGGTGACGAGATCATCGTCACGGAATTGGATCATCATGCGAACATCGCCCCGTGGCAGGCGCTCGCACGCGAGCGCGGCGCCGTACTGCGGTGGGTGCCGATCGATCTGACGACGTATCGACACGAAGCCGGGGCCTTTGAACGACTACTTTCCCCGCGCACGAAGGTGGTCGCCGTCGGTGCCGCCTCCAATATCCTGGGCACCGTGAGTGATGTGCAGGCGATGGTCGCACGCGCGCGCGACGTCGGGGCCATCACCGTCGTCGATGCGGTGCACTACGCGCCACACCTGTTGGTGAATGCGCGCGACATCGGCGCCGATTTCATCTTGTGCAGTGCCTACAAGTTCTATGGCCCGCACATCGGTATCTGTTTTGGACGTCATGAGGCCACGGCGGCACTGGATCTGCCGCGCCTCGAACCGGCTCCGGACTACGTCCCGGAATGCCTCGAAACAGGCACGCAGAATCACGAAGGCATCGTGGGCGCGGCGGCAGCGGTCGAGTTCCTGGCCTCACTGGCCCCCGATGCGGGCGACCGACGTGCACGTCTTGCTGTGGCAATGCAGGGATTGCATGAACGTGGTGAAGAACTGTTCGGCATACTCTGGCATGGGCTCGCCGCGATCGATGGCGTGACGGTGTATGGTCCGCCTCCCGGCACCGCACGGACCGCCACCGTCTCCTTTCGCGTGCGGAATCGCACGTCGGAACAGGTGGCGCGTGCGCTGGCGCCGCTCGGGATTTACGTGTCCAATGGTGACTTCTACGCGACGACCGTCGCGCAACGGTTGGGTGTGGCCGACGAAGGACTGGTCCGTGCCGGATGCGCCTGCTACACCACGCAGGATGAAGTCGAGCGATTGGTGGCCGGCGTGCGCGATCTGGTAGCGGGGGCTCTCTGACACGCGGCGATCTTCCGCGTCGTGAGCCGCCACGTGGTGCGCGGCGCACCGTGCGACGCGTGGCGTCCACGGTGGCGCTGGGCGCCGTGACCTGGGGCTGCGCCGGCACCGAAAAAACGGCGTCACCGCCGGCGGCAGAGTTCCTGCTGGCCGCCGGCGACTCGACGTACTGGGTGCGCAGCAACGACGAAGGCATGCGCCTCCGCAGTGCGCCCATCCTGCTCACCCAAGTCGAGGGCCGCTTCTACGAGGTCTTCATCGGCGAAGACGGTGTCGACTACGAGGACGCGGCGTTTGGTGTGGCGCGCATCTATGCTCGCGATGTCACACAGCGCGACTCCATGACGCTGTTCGACGATGGCAGCGTCATGCGAGAAGCCGAAGCCTGGAAGCGTCGGCATCCGGCCGAGACGCCAGTCGATCCGGAGAGTGATCAACTGCCGACTGATCCCGCGACCATCGTGACCGAGGAAATTGAAATTCTCGACGTGCACGGTCCATGGGTCACGTTCAATCATCTGCTCGACGTGGATGTGGCAGATCGCGAGCCACATCGGCACGGCGGGCGTCGCTACGTGGTGGATGTGCGCACCGGTGCGCGCGCCAGTCTGGCTGCACTGTTCGGCGAGGCCGAAGCGCGCCGATTGATTGGAGAAGGGCGTCGTACCTTTTTGCAGTTGACCGACTCCATTCGAAATGCGGGCGACGACCGGGCTGAGCTCGCACGGGAGACGCTCGACAGTTTCAAGTTCGATTCGTCCAGCTTTGGCCTCACCGATATCGCGCGCGCGCCGGCTGTGGCGTTCATGGTGCCGGGCAACGGGGTGGACGGGGAAGCGCTGGCACTCAACCTCCCACCCATCGCTGCCGCACCGCCCGCCTGGTGGAGTGGTGTACAAGCCACCCTGCCCGCGTGGGCGCCCGACTCGAGTCTCGTGAAGTGGTCGCGTGGGTCCTACGCGATTGTCGCGCGTCCGACGCCCGACGGCGAGTCGTTGGCCTTGTCGCTGGCGACAGACGCTGAGGCCACCGGCGCGCGCCAGCCTGCAGAAAAAGGGAGCCGTGTGAAAGAATGGCCAATCGCAACGGTCCCCGCGCCAGCGTACCAATTGATTCCGCTCGACGCGCCGCGTGTCTCGGCTGCGATGCACGATGCGCTTGCGCGGGCCTTCGACGTGTCGGCCGCGCTTGATGGCGTGGTCAAGGCCGCACGTGCCATACCCCCCAGCGCGCATCGCGCGCGCCCGCGCCTCGTCCACGTCCGCCGCTCTCATGACTGATCGTCTGTCTCGCACTGTTGCTTCGTCGCGCCATGAATCGAGCGAATTGATCATGCCGCAGGACGCCAACATCCTCGGACACGTCTTTGGTGGCGCCATCATGGCGATGGTCGACAAGACGGCCGCCGTGGCCGCGTTTCGTCACGCGCGCACCAACTGCGTGACCGCATCCATCGACCGGGTGGATTTCCGCGAGCCCATTCACGTGGGCGAACTGGTGGTGTGCAAGGCGTCGGTGAACTTCGTGGGGACGACGTCGATGGAAATCGGCGTGCGCGTGGAAGCTGAAGACCTGATCTCCGGCATTCGGCGCCACACGAACACCTGTTATCTCACCTTCGTCGCCATCGATCGGAACGGACGGCCTGTTCCCGTGCCGTTGGTGCTGCCAGAGTCAGACGAGGAGCATCGGCGGTATGCCGCTGCGCAGGCGCGTCGTCGACGTCGCATGGAAGAGCGGCAATCCGAAGCGCGCGTCACCGAAGAGCTCGAGCGACGGCCATGACGCCGGAGGGAGCGCCCGCAGTCGCGCCTCCCGACGCATTCGCAGCGCTCCGCGTTCCGAACTTCCGCAAGTACATCATTGCCCTCTTCACGCTGACGCTCGGGATCCAGATTCAGGGCACAGTGGTCGGCTGGCAGATCTATGATCTCACTCGTGATCCGCTCGCGTTGGGTTTGGTCGGACTCGCCGAGGCGCTTCCCGCCATCAGTCTCTCACTATTGGCCGGGCATGTAGCGGACTCGCACGATCGCCGACGCATTGCCCTCGGTGCGATGCTAATGCTGGTCATCTGTTCCATCGCACTCTGGCGACTCGCGACGCCACAGCCATTGGGCACGGCGATGGATGTCACGCTGCGCGTACGCGCGATCTATGCCGTGATCGTCGTCAGTGGCGTCGCGCGTGCCTTTCTGCAGCCGTCGCGTCAGGCACTCAGTGCCGAGCTGGTTCCGCGACACCTGTTCAGCAATTCGATCACGTGGCGCAGTGGCAGTTGGCAGATGGCGGCGGTGCTTGGCCCCGCGCTTGGCGGAATCTTGTACGCCGTCGGGGGCACAGAACTGGGCTACGCCGTCGACGCCGCCCTGATGTGTGTCGCCGTGCTCGTGCTGCTCAACGTCCACCATCGGTCACCGGTGCGTGAAGCGAGCGATGAACCGATCTTGTCGTCGATCACCGGTGGACTGCGATTCGTGTTCGCCGAGCCGATTCTGCTCAGCGCGCTGACGCTCGATCTGTTCTCGGTGCTCTTTGGCGGCGCCACGGCACTGTTGCCCGTGTTCGCCGCCGAGATCCTGCACGCGGGTCCGGGGGCGCTGGGGATGCTGCGAGCGGCTCCGGCGGCCGGCGCCGTCATGTCGAGTGTGCTGCTCACACGTTGGCCGCCCTTCGCGCGCACCGGACCCAACCTGCTGTTCGCTGTGGCAGGGTTTGGCGTCTGCATGGTTCTGTTCGGCTTCAGCACCAGTCTCGCATTGTCCGTCGGCATTTTGTTTTTTGCCGGGGCATTCGACATGGTGAGTGTGGTCATTCGTTCACTCATGCTGCAATCCCGTACGCCGGAGGCGCTCCTGGGGCGCGTGTCGGCGGTCAATCAGATCTTCATCGGCTCATCCAATGAAATCGGCGCGTTCGAGTCGGGACTTACGGCGCGCTGGTGGGGGGCGGTGACCAGCGTGGTGGTGGGCGGATTTGCCACCCTCGCCGTGGTCGCCACCGTGGCATGGCGCGTCCCGAAACTCCGAGCGCTTCGGCAGATCAGATCCGAGCGAATCTGATTGCCGTGGTCACACGTCCGACGGGTGTTCAGTAACGTCGGCGAGCTCTTCGGTGAGCGGCAGCTCGATCTCTGTACCGTCTCGCGCCACGGAGGACTTTGCGAAGACCCGACGCGCCTCACGCTCCAGCTCCTTGGCATCATTGGAGTACCGCGCCGAGATGTGCGTGAGCACCAGTCGTCGCGCGCCGGCACGTTTGGCGACCTCGGCCGCTTCACTCGCCGTGCTGTGCCCCGTCTCCAATGCTCGCGCGGCTTCTTCATCACTGAAGGTGGCCTCGTGAATCAGGAGGTCGGCGTCCTGCGCAGCCAGTATGGTCCCGGCGCAGGGGCGCGTATCGCCGGTTACCACGATGCGCCGGCCCCGACGTGGTGCGCCAACCAATTCCGCTGGTTTCACCACGCGCCCGTCATCCAACGTGATCGGCTGCCCTTTGTGGATGCGGCCCCACAGCGGACCTTCGGGGATCCCCATTGCCCGAGCGAGGTCGGGATTGAAGCGGCCGAGCCGGTCCTCCTCCTTTAGAGCGATGCCGATGCAGGACGTTTGGCGGTGGTCGACTTCAAAGGTCTCAATCCGGTAATCCGTTCGATTGATGGTCGAATTTGGTTCAACTTCGGTAATTGTGACCGGAAATGTGGTGCGGTCGCCACCCAGGCTGATGCATGCACGCAACGTTCTAGCTGAGCCAGGCGGTCCCCAGAGGCGCAATGGATCAGTTCGCCCCTGAAGCTGAAGTGTGCGAATGATTCCAGTCAGACCCAGGATATGGTCCGCGTGCATGTGGGTGAAGAACAGGTCGGCAAAGGCAAAGGACACGCCGTAGCGCATCATTTGCCGTTGAGTCCCCTCGCCGCAATCGATGAGGATGGTTTCTCCCTCCCGAATGATGGCAAGCGAACTCACCCCCCGTTCAATGGTGGGGCGGGAGGCGGCGGTGCCCAGAAAGCGGACGAGGAGTGGCATCGGGGCAATATAGACAGGGCGGTCTTTGCCGCGGCCCAACCTTTGCTCCTGGTAAGTCCGGACGTAAGAAGATCACAATTTCAGTCCCTCCCGACGCCAGCGGTCCAAGGCTTGCATACGGAGGGCCTACGAGGGCGTGTTGTGCCGGGAGCGAAACAGTAGAATGTTCTCAATCCTGTCCACCTCACACTGTGTAGCTGAACTTCCGGACGCCGGGGGGCATATGACCGGAAAAAGCCGACGCGGGTTCGCGTCAATGGATCCAGCACGACAGAAGGAGATCGCCAGTAAGGGAGGCCGTGCCGCTCATGAAAAGGGTACGGCGCACGAGTGGTCTTCTGGCGAAGCGCGTGATGCGGGACGAAAGGGCGGCGTGACCGTCTCTCGGGACCGTGCACATATGGCGGCTATTGGCCGGGAAGGCGGTGAGTCGCGCACTGTGGCCGCACGACAGGCGCGTCAGCGTGTGTCGACGGAACGCGAAGTGCCGATGTCGATCAGTCGCGATGGGTTGGACTCGGTGCGCACGGACATTCGTCCGATCGAACGTGCGCGTCCGAACGTCCAGCGCGCGGATGACCGGACTGACGGCGCGTCGTCAACGCGATAAGTCGCGCGGGCGGTGGCGGCCAGCGTGCCGTTGACGCGGACAAAATGCCAGCAGTGAAACGGCCACTCAGACGAGTGGTCGTTTTCATTTCTCCGACCGGCGCTTTGGGCTGACGGTTAGGCCGGACGCGCGCCGGCGTAGCGTGTCATCAACGCCTCATGTCGCGCGCGATCGATGTTGCGTCCGCTCACCAGTGCCACCACGGGACCCTGCGGCCGCGGAATGAGCCCGTGGCGGAGCGCGGCCACGGTTACGGCGCCCGCACCCTCAACCACCATCGCCGTGTGTTCGGCGAGCCAGGCGATCGTTTCGCCAAGCTGCTCCTCGGTGACCAGCACGAGGTCGTCGGCGCACTGCTGGCCGATATGCAGGGCATCCTCATCGATCTGCCCGGCCAATCCGTCGGCGAGCGTCGGGGTATGGGGGATTTCGACCACCCGACCGGCACGCACGCTCAAGGTCATCGCGGCCGTTTCGGTGCTCTGCGCGCCCACAATACGGACGTGCGGCGCCAGACGTCGCAGCACGGCCCCCATGCCTCCCAGCAGCCCGCCGCCGCCGGTGCAAATCACGACCGTGGCCATCGACGGGAGTTGGTCAAGCAGCTCGAGTGCGACGGTCCCCTGACCGGCCAGCAAGTCGAGCCCCAGACACGGATTGATGAACCGGATCGCATGGCGCTCGGCGTGCGCCTTTGCTACCACCATCGCCGCATCGTAGTCCGGCGCCTCATCGTTCACGACGGCGCCCAAGGCACGAATGCCATCCTTCTTCACCTGCGGCGCATTCGAAGGCACATACAGCATGGCCGGCGCGCCAAACGCCTTTGCGGCGTAGGCGACCCCGAGTCCATGGTTGCCGGCGCTCGACGCGACAACGCCACGCGCGCGCTCTTCGGCGGTCATCGACGCGAGCACGTTGTACGCACCGCGTACTTTGAACGACCCGGTCGGATTCTCCAGTTCACACTTGAAGAACACGTCGACGCCGAGCGTGTCGGAGAGTGCGTCGTTCCGCACAAGGCGACTGGGAGCAAGTACCTCCCGCACGCGCGCTGCGGCATCACGCACGGCGTCGACGGTCGGCAGGACGCGAGGATCCAGGGTAGCTGTCATATCCACAGAATACTCTGCGCGTGGGCACGCGGCGAGAGCGCGAGGCATGCCGAGCGGAGGGCGCTGAGGAGGTGAGGGTACTGCCACCGCGAACTGCTTTATCGCAGAGTCGCGACTCTGCGATTCAGCAGTTGCGGTGGCGGTTCCTCACGTGCCCTCTGCGCGCTTCGCGTTCAGAGGTGTGGCTCAGGCTGTTCTCCTAAGCGCTCCAGCGGAGAACGGAGGGAGCGCGCGAAGCACTCCATTCTTGGGAGGGCGCTGAGAAGGGGAGGGTACGGCAACGGCGAACTGCTTTATCGCGGAGACGCAGAGTCGCAGAGTCGCGGAGGTGTGCTTACGGTGGGCACACCGTGAATTTCATTCTTTTATTCTTGGGGGAACTGCTACTGCCCGTCCAACACGCGCCTCCGCGCCCCCTGCGCCTCCGCGATTCAGCTGTTGTTGTTGCGGTCCCTCATGTGCCTCCGCGCCCTTCGCGTTCAGATGTGTAGCTCACGCCGTTCTCCAAAGCTCCCCGCCGCAAGCTTACAGGAGACGCCCGCTCGCAGCGCCGCGTGCGCGTTCGCAGCGCGCGATGTATCTCGCGACATCGAACTTGAGTTTGGCGCGTGACGTGACCATCGGGCGGATACCGCCCCAGATCGGCTTGTTGCCCCAGGGTCGATCCCACAACCCCATGCACCAGAGAATGCCCCCGACACTGTTGGGGTCACGGCCATCGAGCGCGTATTTGTCGTTGAGATGGAACAGCCACTGGCGCGCCTGTTCGTAGTCGCGCGTCCAGAGCAGCATCGTTTTGCCCCACAACATGCGAGGGTAGTTGTGGATGATGCCCTCATCCACCAACTGATGCTGCGCCGCGTTCCAGAGTGCGTCGCCGGTTTCACCGCGCTCGAGCGTGTCGAGATCGTACAGCACCGGGCGCGGATCCGGCGCGTGCTCCGCCATCGTCCGCTGTATCCAGTCCGGGAGCGACGTCAACGCATCGAATGCGCGCGTGCGGAGGCACCAGTTGTACGACAGCTCGCGCCACGTGGTTGCCTGTTGGACAAACGCATCGAGCGACTCGGCGGGGGCGCCGCTGGCACGCGCATCACGTACCAGACGCGCGGACGGGATCTGGCCATAATGCAAATACGGCGACAGCCCGCTCGTCCCCTCGGCATCCCCGGCTTCGTTGCGACGCGTGGCATAGTCGGTGAGATCGCGGGTCAGAAATTGCGACCACTTGGCGTCGGCCGCCTCGCTGCCGCCACGCAACGATACCGCCGGTACCGTATGATCGATCTCGCAGTCGGCCACCGCGGCCGCGATGTCGGCGTCGGACATGGTGGCGATCGGCAGCATGTCCACACGCGTTGCCTCACGCACGGTCGCTTGCAACGCGGCCGTCAGCGCGAGACGCGGGGGCTGGTCGGCGACCGGCTCGATGGCGTGATCAAGCAGCCGTGCAATCTTGGGGCGAATCGTGCGCGCCGCATACTCTGCCTTTTCGAACGTGCCGCTGGGCACCGTGCAGACGCTGTCGATCGCCAGCACCCGGCACCCGGACCGTTCGGCAAAACGCTCCGTGCGCTCGCGAATACCCGCCGTCGGAAACAGATCCGTGATGACGACATACGCGCGTTCGGCCACACGATCCACCACGCGACGGTCATCATCACGGCGACGCCGCAAGACAAACTGGTAGTAGAGTCCACGCGCCTGCGCTGCGCGTGCTGTATCGCGGGCCCCTTGCAGTATGAAGGTGTGATGCCGGTCGGCGGCGTGCAGATACGTCGGGTCGAGCCCCTGATGAATCACGAGCGGCAGATTGACGCGATCCGCCGTCCGAATCGCGGCGCGCAGGGCCCAGTTCTCATCGAGGCGATGCGTGGATTGCATCCAGTACAGCACGTACTGCCCGTCCGGTCGGTACCGCTTGCCGTTCAGGTCGACCGTCCGCGCGACCAGCTGGTCGCGCACATAGTCACTGTCCTGGTGATGCCGTGACGGGGAGGGACGCGCCGCCGGAGTGTTCGTCTGTGCCATAGCGGCGATTGAACGAGGCGGCACGGTCACCGGTTCCGGAGCAGTCGATGTCTTCGGCGAAAGTTCGGGCGAATCGGGCGCTTCACCTTGACAGAGGGGGGCGAGTAGCTACCTTGTGCAGGTGTTCCGAAGCGCCCCGCGCCACCGGCTGCGGGGTTTTTTCGTCGGAGTCGGCCGGTGGCCGACGTGCACACGGGGCTGTAGCTCAGCTGGGAGAGCGCTGCATTCGCATTGCAGAGGTCAGGGGTTCGAGCCCCCTCAGCTCCATAGCAGGTCAGGTTCTGATACCTGGGTGTGACGGTTGAAACGAGTTTGTGACCCCCAGGGAACCTTGTTCGTATTAGCCTGTAGAAGACGTTAGCCCGCCGCCGTTCGGTAGGACGGAGAGTTCCAATGACGGTGAGCGTGGCACCTCTTGAAGACCCCCGCGGGCAGTCGCTCGGTGGGGGTTTTCCATTTGCATGCGGCTGTCTAGGGCCAGACCGCCAGCGACGCGACGTCGGCGCGCATCGCCGCGAACCCCTCGGCGAGGAAGCGGTTCTCTTCCTCCTCGACTTTCCCCGCGTAGTCACTCATCGCGGTGAACCCCAGGTTGCCGAGAAACCGCATGATGGCGCTTTCACGGACCGCCAGCGTGGTCGTGCGTGTCAGCACCGTCTGACCGCTGCCGGCGCGGACGAAGCCGAGCGAGAACTGCACGCCGGGGCCGTCAAACGGGTGTTTGAGCGGGGTGTGCAGCAGTTGCTCGGCCAAGAACGGAAGGTCCCATTCGGGCTCCTTGGTGAATCGCATCGCCCACGCCCGCTGCGTCGGCGTGTGCACGTGAACGAATTCGCCAATGAGTTTTGATGCCCCAACCGTGAACATCCCGATTTTGGCGCTCCCCTCGATGTGAAGCGCCAGTGTGTCCGGCATGCTCCGCTGCGAGCCGATCAGCGGCTGCAGCTCGCCGCGCCGGCTGCGAAACCGCAGGACAATGACGGACTTGGCGGCTTCGATATCGAACCACTCCGCGCCCCCCGCGTCGCGCACGCGAAAGCGGTAACGCGCCGGCGCATAATACTTGCGCACATACTTGGCCAATTCCGGAAACCCGCTGCGGAGCCCCGCATCGGACACGGCGAGTCGCAGCATGACACTGGTCGATCCGTCGCTCTGCGCCACTGTGCTGATCGAGTCAACTTGGACCATGCGGCCGAAGGCCACCGCGGTGCGCGGAAACGCACTCCGATAGTCTGATCGAATCGCGGGCGCACTCCGCTCGGCCGAGGCGAACAGGGCGCGCATGACATCCGCCATCTGTTC
>Ga0154020_10003295_pt1 | contig 19485 bp, 11 predicted proteins | sample Klosneuvirus_201_FD_109709 | JGI IMG/M metagenome (GOLD analysis project Ga0154020, IMG submission 109709) | Active sludge microbial communities from wastewater, Klosterneuburg, Austria - Klosneuvirus_20160825_MG | ecosystem: Engineered > WWTP > Aerobic digester > Activated sludge | place... | reverse complement strand
TGAATACAAGGTAAAGAAACTTGACCGTGTAGTCTTCGCAGGACTCACCAAGAAAGATCTGCCACGTGGTCGATGGAGATTTCTTACAGAGATGGAGGTGGCGAATTTGAAAATGATTACGGGAAAAAAGAAAAAAGCGTATTGAGCTTTTTTTTAATAGTCGAAAATTTTAGGTCGTCCATTTTACAGTGTAAAAAACACCGTAGGTGGAATTCAACTGCATATTGTTTACTGTGAATTTGCGACCCTTTCTAAATTACCAATTCTCTTCTCAATTCTCAATGTGCAATTTTGGAGCATAATTTTAGGCGGAATTGTTGAATTGAATATTGCTTATTTATTGCGTTTACCTTCTGCAGTTTAAATTGCTGTCCTTAAGTCATAGGGGGCAGAGTTAAAAATACAATCATTTAAATCATTTGGTCAAGGGGATAATTTCCTGGTAATTGGCAATGTTTTATTAATTCTAGAAATTGTAGTTTTACTTTGATGTCCCATCATTTCATGAACGAATAGAGCAGGATTGTTTTGTTAAATATTTATCAAGAATCGCAGATAGAAAAAAGCATATTTCACATTTTTTTAGCATCTGTTTTTTAAACCTTAATTATTTCCATACATTCACGAACAAATAATTGTTTTATGAAGAAATTAATCAATGCATCATTCCTGATCCTGTTATCTCTGAATGGGTTAGCTCAAACTTATAGTAGTCCTGAAAGCCTGGAATTTGATTTTGCCAACGACCGTTGGTTAATCTCCAATAAATCAGCCAACAATATTCTTGCTAGAAGCAGTGCCACAGGAGTCTTGAGCATTTTTGCGACGGGAATCTCCAGTCCTCATGGGATTGAGATTGCAAATGACACGGTATATGTTTGTTCAGGGGGCAATTTGGTGGCTTATGAACTGAGTACCGGAGCAAATGTTTTCAGTATGAGCCTTGGAGCTACTTACCTCAACGGTATAACCCATGATAGTACCTATTTGTATATCACCGATTTTTCTGCAAAGAATATTTATCGTTTTAATATGCAGACAAGAGCATCTTCAATTTTTGTTCCGGGTGTAAGCAAAACGCCTAATGGAATTATTTATGATCAGGCAAACAGCCGTTGTGTCTTTGTGACATGGGGGTCGAATGCACCGATAATGGCTTTTGATGTGACTACAGGTGCTGTTACTACAGTTACCCCTACTTCACTCAGTAATTGTGATGGAGTGGCAATAGATGGATCAGGTGATTTTTATGTTTCTTCATGGGGCTTAAATGGCATTAGCAAGTTTGATCATGCCTTTCTTTCGCCTCCTACAACAGTAGTATCAGGACTTACAAGTCCGGCGGATATTTTTTACAATATTCTTTCTGATACTTTAGGAGTTGCAAACTCCGGCTCACTCAGCAATACAAGCTATCACTTCCTGGGGACATCGACATCAATTGCTGAAAATGCAATTAAGGACATGGAGTTTTCTCTCAATCCGAATCCTGTCAGAAAATCCGCAGAAATTTCATTTGTATTGTCAAAACCTGATGTGGTTCAAGTTTCCATTTTCAGTTTGAATGGGCAATTGATGCAAATTCTTCCTGCTGATGAAAAATCAGCGGGAATGCAGACCTTGCAATTTAGCAGAGAAAATCTTTCTGAAGGATTTTATTTTCTCAAAATATCTGGGAAAAACCAGATAGGAATTTCAAAATTCTTGATTTTAGATTAATTTCTTTTGATGTTTTAATATTTCTCTTTTTGATTCGAAAAGGGGTGATTTTTAATGTTCTCTCTTAAAAGAATGTATTTTGATTAAAAATCCCGCTTGCGTATTTCATGTTAATATTATGTTCACCAAAAAATATTTTGAAATTTAGGTGCATTGCATATATTAGTTGCCTCAAATTTGATTGCCTTGATTAGTCATCAAATAATATGAACACAAATTTTAATTTTATTGATTCTATTTTTTAAATAATATAAAAGGCTTTTATCGACAAGCCCGAGTGATTTTTCTTAAATTTACATGATACATTTCAAGAGGTAACACAAAGATCAAGAGGTAACACAAAGATCAAGAGGTAACACAAAGAGTTGCCTCAATTCATCTCGCACATAAGTTTTGGGGTCCAGCCATGCTTTATTAATTTGTTTTAAGAGAAATGCCATGAAAAAGTTCCTGTTAGTTTATTGTTGTATGTTGTTTTCTATCGTTGATTTTGCTCAGGATAACAGCCTCATTCCTCACAGAGATTGTGCTTCGGATATTATCCAGGAAAAACTTTTAATGTCAGATCCGGATTACCGTTCAAATTATGAAGAGATAGAGAGGAAAATGCAGGACGTCCTTCAGAACGACCGATTGAACAGACACGGGAGTCAATCCGGTAGTGGTGCAACAGCATCAGTTGTTTATACGGTACCTGTTGTTGTTCACGTGATTCATTTAGGTGAAGCGGTTGGTACCGGGACTAATGTTTCTGATGCTTTAATTCAAGGAGCAATTAATGGTGCGAATGATCGCTTCAGAAATGTTCTCCTCAATGGAAATGATGTTGAGCTTCAGTTTTGTCTTGCATCTAAAGATCCATCCGGTCAAAGCACTAATGGAATTGTTAGAGTGAATGCTAACAGCCTGACCAATTATGCTGCAGAGGGTGTTGATTTCGGTTCTTCTTGTCCAACAAGTGCAAGCGAAGTTTCTCTGAAGGCTTTAAGTAAATGGCCGAACACAGATTATTACAATATCTGGATTGTCAAAAGTGTATGTAATGGTTCATGGGGTGGCTTTGCTTATTTTCCCGGGGCCTCCTCATCTGTTGATGGTACAGTAATAGTTTATAATCAACTTTCGTATAATGACCATACGACTGCTCATGAATTAGGGCATGCTTTCAATCTATACCATACATTTAATGGCGACGCAAGTAATACCACTTGTCCGTCCAACATGACATGTACAACTGAGGGTGACAGGTTATGTGACACTCCGCCTCATAAGCAGAGCGATTGCGGATCAGGTAATCCATGTACAGCATCAGGAATTTGGGACAATTCGCATTATAATTATATGAGTTATTGTTATTATGGGTGGTCGTCCCCAAATGTTAGTGCCGGAAGATTTACGCCTGATCAAGTAGCACGCATGAGAGCTACCTTGAGTGTGAGTCCGAGATTGGCATTGTTAAGTTCAGAGGGTTGTAACCTTGGTTGCATTCCTCCAATTAACGACTTATGCTCAGATGCTGATGCGCTTCCTGTTAATTCTTCGTGTAATTATACATCGGGAACAAGCTGTGCCGCTACTTCCAGTTCTCCGACTAGCGGGTTGACTACCTGTGTTCTTTCGCCTGGGACAGCTGAGGATGTTTGGTATAAATTTGTTGCTACCCAAACTAGCGCTACAGTCAAAGTTCAGGGGGATGTAGACTTTGATCCTGTCTTTCAGATTTTCTCCGATGTCACATGTTCAAGTGCCTATACTGAATTGCAATGCGTAAATAATACCGGAGTGGCGGGTTTGGAATCAGCATCTGTATCTGGTCTGACAATTGGCAACACCTATTGGATACGTGTATTCAACAATTTCGGATTAGCCGGTGTGGATTTTCAAATTTGTGTGAGTGAATGTGATCCTCCTGCGCAGCCCGGCAGTATAACAGGAAATACAAGCCCTTGTCAAAGTTCATCGTCAACCTATTCAATTGCTGCAGTTGTCGGAGCGACATCTTACAATTGGTCCGCAAGCAACGGGACGGTTTCGGGTTCCGGAACTTCAGTAAGTGTTGCATGGGGAACAGGAACAAGTGGCAGCATACAAGTTTCCGCGACAGGAATTTGTGGCACAGGTGCCAGCCGTATTCTGAATGTAAATTTTCAAAATGAACCGGCCCAACCCGGAGTCATCAGTGGAAATGCAACTCCTTGCCAAAATGCAAGTTCAACCTATAGTATTCTCGCCGTTTCAGGAGCGAGTTCCTATAACTGGCAGGCCACAAATGGAACGGTGTCCGGTTCGGGAACATCAGTAAGCGTTACCTGGGGAAGTGGTACAAGTGGAAGTATACAGGTCTCAGCGACCGGAACATGTGGTACAAGCACTAATAGTAATTTAAATGTTAACTTCTCTAATGCTCCTGCGCAGCCAGGGGGAATTTCAGGTAGTTCTACTCCATGTGAATCATCAATCTCTACATATAGTATTGCTGCGGTCTCAGGTGCGATATCGTATAATTGGTCTGCAGGTAACGGAACAGTTTCAGGAAGCGGTACATCAGTTAGTGTGACATGGGGAACCGGAACAAGTGGAAGCATTCAGGTTAGCGCACAGAATTCCTGTGGTGCCAGTTCCAGTTCAAGCCTTAATGTTACATTCAATAGCATACCAGATCAACCGGGTTCTATTTCCGGTAACTCTAACTTATGTTCCGGTGCCAGTTCAACCTATTCCATCATTCCGGTTTCGGGTGCTGCATCTTACAATTGGTCAGCGAATAACGGAACAGTTTCAGGTACGGGTACATCTGTAACTGTGACATGGGGAAGTGGAACCAGTGGAAGTATTTCTGTTTCGTCTCAAGGAACTTGTGGTGCAAGTGCAAGTTCAACTTTGAATGTCAGCTTAACTCCTGGACCAAATCAGCCAGGTTCAATTTCGGGTTCATCAAGTTTGTGCGCAGGCACTACAAGCAGCTATTCAATAGCATCTGTAGCAGGAGCAGTCTCATATAACTGGAGTGCGACAAATGGTACAGTTTCAGGAACTGGAACATCAGTTAGCGTTACATGGGGAAGTGGCAGTAGCGGATCGCTTCAGGTGGCGGCTCAGGGAAGTTGCGGTGTAAGTAGCAATTCAACTCTTATGGTAAATCTAAACAATGCACCTTCTCAACCCGGATCCATTTCCGGAGCCACTTCGCCATGCGTCGGAACTTCTACAAGCTATTCAATTTCTCCGGTTTCAGGTGCAAGCACATACAATTGGTCTGCAACCAATGGAACCGTCAGCGGCACGGGCACATCTGTGAGCATTGCATGGGGTACAGGCAGCAGCGGAAGCGTGCATGTTTCAGCACAAGGAACATGTGGAACAAGTTCAGATCGGATATTAAATATTTCTTTAAATAGCACTCCGGCTCAGCCGGGTTCAATTGCCGGAAGCAATTCACTCTGCCAAGGAAATACCTCAACCTACAGCATCGCTCCGGTCTCAGGTGCTAATTCTTATAATTGGACTGCTACAAACGGAACCATATCCGGTTCCGGTACTTCTGTCAGTATAGAGTGGGGAAGCGGTAGCAGTGGAGTAGTTCGTGTAGCATCTGTTGGAACTTGCGGAACGAGTACCAACAGAACAATGAATGTGACATTGAACCAAAGCCCGGGTCAGCCAGGTGCAATTTCAGGTTCTCCCGCTCCATGCGAAGGTTCAACAGAGACTTATTCGATCTCTTCAGTTCCGGGAGCATCATTTTATGATTGGACTATTTCCAATGGTGTACTTTCCGGTTCTGGAACTTCAGTTTCTGTCACTTGGAATAATGGCAGCTCAGGAACAGTTCGTGTTGCTGCAGAAAACTCTTGTGGAACGAGCGCAAACTCCACATTGAATGTTAGTCTCGCAAGTCCTCCTCCTCAACCCGGTTCAATTTCAGGGAACACAAGTCCTTGTGTCGGGACTACACTCGTCTATGCAATTTCACCGGTCGTTGGAGTTAATACGTATTCTTGGATATGTAGTGGAGGTACTGTATCCGGTAATGGAACATCGGTAAGTGTGACCTGGTTGAATGGCGGAAATGGGAATGTACGCGTTGCCTCAATAGGCGCATGTGGAGCAGGTGCTTTAACTACCTTGAATGTTACAGTCAACACTGCACCTAACCAACCTGGGATAATTTCGGGCGATGACACTGTTTGTACCGGCACTATTTCTGTTTATTCAATTAGTCCTGTGACCGGTGCGAATTCTTATATATGGATCGCACCAAACGGAATGGTTACCGGTTCAGGAACAACCGTCAGTGTATCATGGGCCAGTGGAACCAATAGTTCCGTTCAGGTTGCTGCTGATGGAGATTGTGGCTTAAGTTCCGGTAGTATATTAAATGTTGAGGTGAATAATTTTCCGGACGCTCCATTGACTGTCATAGGTGATTCAACGCCTTGTGAAGGTGATACAAGCGTTTACAATGTTGTACCTGTTGCCGGTGCAAGTGCATATTACTGGGTATCCGGTTCAGGACAGTTAATCGGCAGCAATACAGGTTCAACTATAACGGTGTTTTGGCCGGGTGCCGGTAATACGCTGGTACAGGTAGCAGCGGTAAATTCCTGCGGACAAGGACCCGCTTATGATGATGCAATCAGTATTCGATCTACATCAGCTTGCCTCGTTGGAATCAATTCACCTCTTGAAGGAAATGTATTTTCTGTTTATCCTAACCCTGTAATTGATTGGTTGTATATTGAAGGAGTTGCCTTCAATGAAAATCATTTTGATCTTGTTATAACAAATGCCTTAGGTCAGGTACTTTTGGAGCCGGGTAGTATTTACTTCGATGAGCCGGGTAGAATAAAGGTTAACACAAATAATCTTTCAGCAGGTTTTTATTTCCTTGAACTCAGATCAGACTCATTCCTTCATACCGTCAAAATAATTAAACAATAGCATGCGAGAATAATTATGCCCTACCGAATTTTATTTTTATTTTCTTATATTTAGAAAATGAAAACAAAATTATTATTGGCATTAGGTATTTTTATTTTTCATTCTCATTTTTCTAATTCTCAAGGATGCAGCGATGCAGGCTTTTGTACAATGGGAGCCTTAAATCCGACGAATAATGTTGATAGTAGTTTTCGGCACAAAGCTAAATTGTCTTTTAGCTACGGCGTCGGAGAACAATCTACTTCTCACCTCCATATTATACCTGAACTACAGCTAGGATTTATCAGAAACAATGAAGTGCAGATAAAGATCCCTTACATCTATGTTGATGGTGATCTTGGTTCAAATAGTGGGCTGGGAGATTTAAGTGTAAGTACCAGCCAGCTTTTTCAAACAACAGACAAGTCTTCATTGTCAGTGACAATTGGATTTAAATTGCCCACCGGCACAACTGATAAGGCAGAAAATGGGCTGGCTCTCGCCATGCCCTATCAAACAGGTCTTGGAACTTTCGATTTGATACTCGGAGTTTCCTACAATTATGATAAGTGGAGAATAGGTGCAGGATATCAAGCGATCCTGGATGATAATAATATTAATCGATACTTGAGTTCAAATGGTCGAACTGAATTTGAAAGAGCATACTTTGATTCAAACATGTTAAAAAGGGGAGACGATGCTTTATTACGGATTGAACGGAGTATTGGCTGGAAGAAATTAGATTTTTCGGTTGGCTTGCTTTCGATTTATAGGTTGCAGAAAGATAAAATTATTGACGCAGGGGGCCTCAGTAATTCCCTGAATGGTTCTGATGGACTTACTTTAAATTTAACAGCAGGAATGAATTATAAACTTTCGAATAGGGCTTCTCTGAATTTGCTTTACGGTTCGCCCTTGATAGTAAGGGATGTGCGTGCTGATGGATTGACAAGATCCTTTGTAGTCAGTATCAGTTGTCAATATAATTTTTCAAAATTGATAAAATAAAATTAGCAGGTCTAAAAACCTTAAGTGACTCTATGAATCGGCTTCTACAGGAAATTAGAAATTGTAAAGTTTGTGAAGAGTTTCTGGAAGATGGGGTTAATCCCGTAATGTCAGCAAGCAAATCCAGTAAGCTGCTGATTATTGGCCAGGCGCCAGGTAGAATTGTGCATTATAGCGGAATCCCATGGGATGATAAAAGCGGGGACAATTTAATGAGATGGTTGGGAGTTGAGAAATCTGTTTTTTATAATCCCGATTTAATTGCATTGATGCCGATGGGTTTTTGCTATCCCGGTTCAGGAAATACCGGAGACAATGCTCCACGACCTGAATGCGCTCCATTATGGCACAATCGTTTGCTTTCAAAAATGCCTGAGATAAGGTTGATACTCCTCATTGGCTTGTATGCGCAACGATATTATTTAGGCAACAGGGCCAAGGAGACCTTAACGGAGACGGTACGCAATTATAAAATATACCGCCCTCTTTATTTTCCACTTCCTCATCCATCCCCCCGAAATAATATTTGGCTGTCGAAGAATAAATGGTTTGAGGAGGTGGTTCTTCAGGAATTAAAAGAATCCTTAAAGGGTCTCTTCTGATATTTATTTTTTTTTAAGCAGATGGTATTGTCAGTTGGTAAAGCAGTCTGATTGATCGATTTTCTGCGCCGGTATAAATTGCCCCTCGGTCACCATTGCTTTTTTAAGCTTAATACCTAATTGATCCGGCTAAGCTTATCCTCTTTTTCTGCAAATTGATTGTTTTTTATAATTATTAGCCATTATTAAAAACTGAATTGGTATAGGTTTCTGACGAATTAAATTTAAATTAGCGTATTGCATTTCGACCTTTGATGAATCTGCTTAATGATTTTCAGCAGACCGGAATTACGGACTTCTTTCAGTGTTAATTTATATCTAAATCTATAACGATGAAAACATTTTTTAAAAATACGTCTCATTTATTACGGTTGATTCTATTATTGATTTGTATTAATCATTCCGCATTTTCTCAAAGTAATCCACAGCCCCTGAAGCCCGGTATACAAATTGAAAGGCTGTTGACTATAAAAAATGGTGCTATTCGACTTGTTAGGGATTCTGTGGAGAACAATCTGATTTATGCTACTACGAATGGAAATATTTATAAAATAATTTCTCCATCAGGATCTGCAGCCTATGACTCTCTGATTTTTACTGCAGCTGATCATGGTGTTCAGTATGTTCAGGGAATGGATATCCATGATAGTACTTTATATATCTCAGGAAATAATAACTCTACCACTCCCTTAACGACTGGAATTATTGTAAGAGGTAAGCTTTCGTCCGGCGGATCACGGATTTGGTCACAGCTGATGATTACTGATCCTTACGAAACGGGCGATTATTTTGATCATTTGTTTAGCGGCATGCTTGTTTCTCCGGATGGTGACAGTATTTATATATGCAGCGGAGCTCGTGGTGATCACGGAGAAATTCAGGACCGCTATGGTTTGTATCCGGGTTTGCGAAATCTTCCTTTGACATCAAATCTTTATGTAGTCCCGACAATGGATACGGCTGTTGTCGTACTAAAAAATGATTCAGCATGGCACGATACGAGTGTTTACGTTTATTGCAAAGGCATCAGAAATACCTTTGATATGGCTTTTGATGAAGACGGAAATCTATTTGGTGTGGAGAATTCGGGCGATCGCGACCATAACGAAGAAATGAATTGGTTGCGTCGCGGATATCATTATGGATTTCCATGGAGAATGGGAGATACTGATAATCCTCAACAATTTCCTTCTTTCATTCCTGCAAACGATTTGTTGATCAGCCATTATAGCAGAGCCTGGCGCAACGGATTTTGGACGGTAGATTCTGCTTTTCCGGCACCGAGTCCAGGGCTTTTATTTCAGGATCCGATACAAAATTATGGTCCGGACTGCGATAAATTTCGTGACTCACTTACAGGCGGTGTAATGGATGCAAGCGATTTGAGTATGCACATGGGAACTTTTACAGCGCATCGTTCACCACTGGGCTTGGTATTCGACCGAAATAATATATTGCATCCTTCCTATCGTGGAGATGCGTTCATGTTAAGTTGGACTGCAGGTCTTGATAGTTGTGGTTGCACGGCAGTGCCGGATACAGGAATAGGACCATTTGTTGATCCCAGCCAGGATCTGGTTCATCTTGATATGGCTTTTGATTCAACGGTTGATAATTTCAGATTGAATGCAACACGAATTGTTGAATCCTTTAGTCATCCCGTTGATGCAGTTATCAATGCAAATAGGATTTATGTTATGGAAAATGGATACGGCGGTACTTCCGGCTTATATGCCGTGGATATGCCTCTTCCTCAAGCGTGTCAGTTGCAGGTTGACATAGAGTATTCAGATTCATGTTACGCAATGCCTGCTTTACTTTCGATTCACAATACAAATATAGATACTCTGGATATGCGTCTGTATGATTCCACAGGGCTTGTGTTACACACATGGCCTGACTTCATGGGTACAGACACAATTTCAGTTTATAATTCCGGTTTCTACTATATTTTGTCACAAAATTTCTTTGGTTGTTTTGATTCTCTGGGATTTATCGTCATTCCTGAAACAATGGTCGCTGACCAGATTCAAGTTGAAATTGAATATTCAGACTCTTGTTATCTGATGCCTGCATTGATTTATATTCTCAACACAGGAACTGATTCTCTCGCTATAAGTTTGTTTGATTCAACAGGATTATTAATAAGGTCTTGGAATGAGTTTACGGGAAATGATACGGTTTCAGTTTTTAATTCGGGGCCTTACTATCTTCTTGCATCAAATTCGATTGGCTGTTCTGATTCATTGGGATTAATAATTCACGATAGAATGGATATGGCAATTGATTCAACGCGTGATGCATCCTGCATTGGTTGCTCGGATGGAGTAATTTATTTCCATGTGGACAATGGAGTAGGGACTTTGTCTTATACTTCTATTCCTCTATTCGGATCTTTTTCGTCTGATTCACTTTCAAGCCTGCCCGCAGGAACTTATCTTCTATGCGTAACAGATTCAAATTTGTGTCAGAAATGTGACACCGTAACGGTGATTGAACCACCAAATTTAATTCGGCTGGATGATAAAGCGATTGGAAATATTGCCCTTCACCCTAATCCTGCCACTAATAAATTACACATAGTATTTGATCAGGCAATGGAGTCAGGTTATTCGCTTACAATATCTGATGTTCTGGGAAAAAGCTACCAGGTTACTTTTCTTGAGAAATCAATTAATTCAGGAAATGCATTCCTTATTCTCGACATCAGTGGATTGAGCAACGGTATTTATGTCTTAAGCATTCATGCTGACAATAACCGTTCATGTACTCGCAGATTTACAGTTAGGAACTAAATTAATTGTTGAATGAAAACATTATTTTGGCCTGCCTAACATTGTGCGACTCCCTGACTAGCGCTTAAAAATCTTATATGTGCGTGTGGAGTCGAAAGACCCACGTGGGTTGATCGTTAGAAAATAAATGCCATTTTTAAAGTTGCTAAATTCTATTTCTAACTTTTCATTTGTGCCTGTATGCAAATATTTATCAGTCTCATATAATTTTTTCCCCAATATATCTGTAAGAGTAAAATAAAATCGGGAATTTATTTTTGAAAGTAGATTTATATGTAGCAGTTCGTCAACAGGGTTATTGAAGTTTATATTGCCTATGTAATCATTTTCTTCAATCCCGATAGAGACTGAGGAAAGGAATATAGCATAGTATGCGCCAACATATGGGTCGCTTGCATAGAAGGTCAGCAGATCCATTCCGTTGTCTGAGTCGTACCAATGGTATTCTAGTTGAGGATAATTATTTTTATAATTATAAACTCTAACCATTAGTGCGTTGTGTGTGCTATTGTGAAGCATTAATGTGCCAGAGCCGATACATTCCATATAATAGTATCCACCCTGACTGTAACTTGAGTAGATTGAAGTGTCAAAATTAGAAACATTTAGAGAGAGAGGGTATACCATTTCTGCCTTCGGATCAATATAGGTTTCAATACTATGATAATAGGTTCCCCAACGCTCTAGTTTAGAAGTGCTGTGCTCAAAGTATGTGTACGATGTGTCAGGTAAATTGGCTTGTGCAACACAGTAATTGGAAGAGGGAAAACTTAAACCATAAGGCGTGTTCGAAGGATTGAGCACTGCAAGAACCACTTCGCTTAAACCACTATCACCAACTAAATTGCTGAAATTCCAGGTCACACCAGCGCCCTGAAGTGTAGTATCAATGTTGAGATCAAAAAGTATTAGCTTGTAATTCATCACCGTACCGAATGGAGGAATTTCATTACTGAGGAGTGTGGGTTGAGATTGAACATAATTCATTGTGAGAAAGTAAAATAATAAAAGCGGGAGTTTTTTCATGATAAAGATTTAAAATGTTTTCAATAAAATTCCTGATCAAATTTATAATTATTTATCAGAGTTACATTACATAGAATGGAATATGACATTATTAGGATAATTTGTTAATTTTCTCGGAAATTAGGTTGTCTCCATTAATTGTGTTCTAGATTCTGCCCACATATTTATTTTTTCTTAATTTAGATAATTCAAGAAAACAGCTCTATGTTTAAACCGACTTCTTTACTATTGTATTTATTGGCGATTATTGTTTTCTTTTTTCTCGGAGCCTTTTTTGCCGGAATCACAGATGCCGGTGAAGGACAAGGTTTGGCAGGTGGTGCCATCGTAGTGTGGTATGGATTGAACTTTGCCTTTTTTGCCTTTCTGCTTTCCTTGATTATTGCCTACCGAGCTTCTCAAAAATTTATCGTACGACTAAATAAAATTCTTTCTATAGTATTTCTTTTCGTCCTGGTTATTTTTGCATATATGTTTGTTTCAAAAAAGAACTCAAAAGCAGAGACTCAGATTATTGAAAGAGAAACTGAATCAAAGACAGACGATGCAACAGAGGATTCAAGAATTGGATTGGGGTTTTTTATTCCGAAATTTTCAAATACTGCTGTATTTTATTTTTATGGAAATCTAAACTTGTCTAAAACGGTTTCAGATCACCCTCCCATTGACAGTATTGTATTTAGCAGATCAGAGCAGGGGAATGTTCAGATAGCTTATGCTCCTCCTTGGCTACAACCCGAGCATCTGAAATTGGATTATGATATTTTAATTTTTAAAATTGAATCCTTGACCAAAGAATTTGTCGAAGTAGAAGTGAACAAGTCAAATGCCATGACTGCTTATGTCAGCAGAGATTCAGGGAAATTAAAATTATGGCCGGAGTTTCTTTTGGATGTCCATTCAGTAGAATTCTTGTCGGAAACTGAGCATCCTGTATTCATTAAGCCTCTTGAACATGCAAGTGAAGTGAATATAAAGTATGAAATAATGCAGCCTCGTAAGATTAAGGAATCCTGGATGCAAGTGGAACTTTTGGATGATGATTACAAATTCCTGGGAAATGGATGGATACGTTGGAAAAAAGGAGAGAAACTTTTGATTAAGTACAACCTATTGAGTTAGAAAAAAATCAGCCTGTATCAGGCTATTTTAAAATATCAATTCCAAGCATTTTTGAAATTTCCATTTTAACACTTTCCAGCATCTTGTGCATTTCCATCAATTCTGTAAAATCCTTCCCTTCCTTGTGTGCAATCTGAATTTTTTTCTGATTCTCCTCAAGCATGCGTAATACTTTTTTATTCTTAAGATGAATAACAGCCTTTTCAACCGAATCTCTCAATAAACTTTCTTCAATCGGAACAATGATTTTATGCATTTGTTCCCATTCCTCACTTAATACATATCGGCTTGATAAAAGTTCTATGGCAATTTCCTGAAAGTTCGGATTTTCTGAATTCAGGAAATGTTGTGGATCGAGACTGATGTCATTCGTTAGCAAGCGGGCATATTCCTTAAGGATGTCATCGTAAACCCGGTTTTCAAACCCTATGTCGTCATTCTCAATTTCATCAACGATATATTTAGCAACACTCAGTTGATAGGATACTGATTCTTTTTTTGCCGGATCAATGGGGTTTTCTTCTTCTTCAAAAAAAGTGATTTCATGATTGCCAAAATTTAGCAAGAGTCGAATTATATTTCGTTCCTGCATTTCCGAATCGAATTCTGTCGAAGACTGATCATGCTGAAGCAGAGTGACAGGCATTAACTCTTCAGCATCTTTGGCAGGAACAGACTTTTTTAGTTCTTGCCTGCGCATTTTATTCAACTCAGCCACCAATACAGGCTCGGCAATTTCAAGCATCACACTGCACTGTCTGGTGTACATGGTGCGAAGAATCGGGTCGGGTATTTTGGAAATTGTTTCCACGATATCCCGGATCAATCCGGCTTTTCGAACCGGATCATTCTGCACCTCTCCGAGGAGTAAACCGGTTTTAAAAACTACAAAGTCTTTAGCATTGGCTGTAATAAAATCGAGCGTCTCAGCATAGCTGTGTTTCTTACTATACGAATCAGGATCATCTCCATCCGGGAAAAGAACTACCCGGACATTGAGCCCTTCTTCAAGAATTAAATCTATTCCACGCATTGATGCTTTAATTCCTGCCGCATCACCATCAAAAAGAACCGTTATATTTTTTGAATACCTTCCAATCAATCGGATCTGGTCTACAGTTAAAGAGGTTCCTGAAGAAGAAACAACATTTTCTATTCCTGCCTGATGCAAAGAAATAACATCTGTATATCCCTCTACAAGAAAACAATTATCGCGCTGTACAATACTCTTCTTAGCGAAAAATATTCCGTAAAGGGAACGACTCTTATGATAAATTTCAGATTCAGGAGAGTTGACATACTTAGCGGTCTTCTCATCTTTTTTTAATACCCTTCCTCCAAAGCCAATCACCCTTCCACTCATGTTGTGGATTGGGAACATTACCCTTCCACGAAAACGGTCGTATAAACTTATTGTTTTCTTTTTTTCATCGGCACTCTCTGCCTTGTCAGCTTCAGTCTTTTTCTGTTCGCGTTCAATGCTCAATCCTGTCTTGATCAGAAATTCAGGCTGATAGCCATTCTTAATTGCTAAGTCGGAGAAGGAACTCCATTCTCCTAAAGCATACCCCAACTGAAATTTTCGAATGGTCTCTTCGGTAAATCCACGTTCTTTAAAATAGCTTAATCCGATTGAACGACCTTCTTCTGTCTCGAATACCTGTTCAGATAAAATCCGCTGAGCAAAACTGTTTAGGACGAATAAACTTTCCTTCTCGTCCTGAATTTGTATATCCTTTGGATCAGGAATAGATTCTTCGATAGCTATATCATACTTCTGGGCAATGTAACGCAAAGCTTCCGGATAACTGTATTGTTCGTGTTCCATCACGAAGTTGACCGCATTTCCTCCTTTACCACAACCAAAACATTTGTAAATATTTCTTGCCGGATTTACATTAAAGGATGGCGTCTTCTCATTGTGAAATGGACAAAGTCCCAGCCAGTTTGTGCCACGCTTTTTAAGCGTTACAAAATCCCCAACCACCTCTTCAATGCGAGCAGTTTCAAATACCCTGTCTATCGTCTCTTTGCTGATCATTCAATGTTAATCTTTTGTACCGGGTAGTCTTTGGCTTTCGGGGGATAGAAGTATTTATAAATTCAGTAATCCGGTTATAGTAGGCTGCACCTGCAACTTCTTCCATTGTTGAACGGGTCGCATCCTTCACCAAAAATAATGATTTTCTTCGAGCGCTGGAAGAGTCGTAGATGGCCAGAATTTCTGTCGTAAAGCTGATATTATCATCTGCGGCACTAATAAATAGGGTGGGGGTCTTGCAATACCGGGCAATTACCGACAAGTCAAGTTCCCTTATGCTGAATTGAAGCAGATCTTCAACTTTCCTTTTAAATACGGGATACCATAAAAATTGCATCACGCCCCATTTTCTGTGGGCATATCTGTCGAGGTAAGTTCCCAGATTATTCGAAGGACTTTGCAAAATGACAACATCGCAACGTCCGTCATAAGCTGCAATCTGCATGGCTATGGCAGCACCGAGGCCAAAACCCATTATCACAAGGTGGTTGGTTTCGGGAGTTAATAATAATCGGTCAATAACCATCTTGATATCAAGAATTGATGGGAGTCCCGGAGTAAATTCCATTCCATCACTGTTGCCATGCGCGCGCAGATCAATGGCACATACATTTAATCCTCTATCGCGGAATTGTTTGATATGGTCAAGCAGATTTATTTTGCTCTGATTCAGATCATGTAAAAGAATAATAGTGTTAGCAGGGGTGTCGGGAGCTGCAATATACCATCCTCGTAGAATTAAATTGTCAAGAGTTTTTACATCGAATTCAGAGTATTCCAATCCGAGGGAGGCCGGATTGTATAATCGGATTACATCTTCGTAGTTTGTTTCAGGCGGAAGTAATCCTTCTTCGGGTAGTTTGTCATGAAGACTTACGTATATCGAATCTATACGAAGTGGATAAATAAAATCCGTTGTTACCACCACCGGGGTAAAATAAATGAACGCAGCAAGAAAGGCGAGGAGCGAAGAAATAAGATAATATATTTTATTCAAACTCATCCTTTATCAATGATTTCGTTCAGTGGTGAAACGAACTAATTCTTTCAATGATGTTTTGTACTGTGAATCCGGAAACTCATCAAGGAGAACAAAAGCTTTACTTTTATATTCATTCATTTTTGATTCCGCATATTCGATTCCTCCTGATGTCTTTACAAAAGCAATTACTTCCTTCACCTTTTTATCTTCGGTATTGTGATTTTTAATAATATTTACAATTCTCCTTTTTTCCGAATAAGGCGCCTTAGCCAATGCATAGATTAAAGGCAAGGTCATTTTACTTTCTTTAATGTCGATACCTGTTGGTTTACCAATAACTCCTGCAGGTCCATAGTCAAAGAGGTCGTCTTTTATTTGAAATGCAATACCTATGGCTTCTCCGAATTGATGCATCAGCCGCACAGTTTGCTCTGAAGCTCCGGCCGAACTAGCTCCACCTGCACAACAGGAAGCGATCAGGGAAGCCGTCTTCTGACGAATGATTTCAAAATAGATTTCTTCACTGATATCAAGTCGTCTCGCCTTTTCGATCTGCATCAATTCTCCTTCACTCATAACTCTAACGGCTTCTGAAACTATCCGTAGTAAATCAAAATCTTTGTGTTCAACAGAAAGCAAGAGTCCCTTACTTAAAAGATAATCTCCGACGAGTACAGCTATTTTATTTTTCCATAATGCATTCAAAGAGAAGAAGCCTCTGCGTTCATTTGACTCGTCAACGACATCATCATGAACTAATGTTGCCGTGTGAAGTAATTCAATAAGTGTTGCCGCCCTATGACTGGTTTCATTCAAATTACCACACAGTCCTGCCGACAGAAATACAAACATTGGTCTCATCTGTTTGCCTTTTCGCTTCACTATATAATAAGTGATGCGATCAAGTAGAGGGACAGAGCTTTTCATGGAGTTTCTGAACTTTCGTTCAAACTCATCCATGACTTTGGCAATAGGTTCCTTTATCTGATTTAAACTCTGTGACATTTGGGCTACGAAAATACGCTAAATCGTCGAATGATTTCCACTTATGTTAATCTCTCCCTGCTTGCAAGTCAAAGAGTTAGTGGGACTCACTGGTTTATCTTAGCTCAAATCTAAGGAGAAGGATTTTGTATTATTTCCCCATAATAACGAGGCGGATTAGATGATTAGGGTTCAATAATTCCTGCCATTTCTCAGAATTTTTTAAGCCTTACCACAGCGTGTTCATTCTTGTTGGCAAGCTGCCCGCAAGCAGCATCGATATCCTTTCCACGGCTTCGTCTCACGTTTACGATGACGCCATGTTCTTCAAGGTAATTTTTAAAACGTTCGATTTTATCATCTGATGCATTCACGTACTGGCCACCATCAATCGGATTGTATTCAATAAGGTTGACTTTGGCTTTTACTCTTCTGCAAAAATCGAGTAATTCTTTTGCATCAATCAACTCGTCATTGAACCCGTTAAACACGATATATTCAAAAGTGACACGAGTGCCGGTCTTGGAATAAAAATAGTTCAATGCTTCTGCCAATGACTCAAGTGTATTATGCTCATTAATCGGCATAATCTTATTGCGTTTTTCATCGTTGGCAGCATGTAATGACAAGGCGAGATTGAAGCGCACTTCATCATCTCCCAGCTTTTTGATCATCTTCGAAATGCCTGCGGTACTGACTGTGATGCGCTGAGCAGACATGTTTAGTCCGTCGGGAGAAGTAATCCTGTCAATACTCTTCAGAACATTCGCATAATTTAGAAGAGGTTCTCCCATTCCCATATATACTATATTGCTCAAAGGGATTCCATAATGCTTTTCAGATTGTTCCCTTATAAGGGCGACCTGATCATAAATTTCATCTGCTTCGAGATTCCTGAGTCGTTCAAGACGTCCGGTTGCACAAAATGTACAGGTGAGACTGCATCCAACCTGAGAGGAAACACAAGCCGTCATGCGGGAATCTGTCGGAATCAATACCCCTTCAACGATATTTCCGTCGTACAAACTAAAAGCATTTTTTATCGTTCGATCCTTGCTGACTTGAAATGTATCAATGCTGACGGCGTGGAAGTCAAAATTTTCTTTGAGTTTTTCTCTTAATTCTTTCGAAAGATTACTCATCTCATCAAAATTCCGGGCGCTTTTTTTCCAGCACCATTCCCAGACCTGTTTTGCCCTGAATGCCTGTTCGCCGGACTCTGTGAACCATTGCTTTAGCTCGTCCTGACTAAGACTACGGATATTTTTCTTTTTTGATTCGATCACCTTGCCGCAAAGGTAAGGAATCCAAAGCGTAATAAAGCCCTCATGGATCGGCTGGCATATAACAAGATTTCAGGTATTTTTGCCGAATGAGGTTGTTGACTGCAGATTGTATCTACCCCGTTTCCACGCCCCCTTTAAAAGATGGCTTGCTCTTGATTGACGATGATGGAACTATCCTTGATGTTTTGCATGATAACCACAATGTATCAGTCGATTTAAAACCCGAATACCATCATGGATTGATTTGCCCAGGATTTATCAATGCGCATTGTCATCTCGAATTATCTTTTTTGAAAGGTAAAATTGCACGAGGAAAAGGACTGGCTAATTTTATTCAGAGTCTCATTCCGGCACGGCACGCATCAGAAGCTGAGATATTGAAAGCAGCGAATGATGCCGATGCTGAGATGCACGCCAATGGCATTGTGATGGTGGGTGATATCTCAAACAATAATTCCAGTATCGAAATAAAAAAAGCCAGCCGCATACATTATCATTCATTCATCGAAATTTATGACTTGAATCCTGAAAAGGCATTTGAGTCTTTTGATAAAGGGAAATTACTCCTGAATGAATTTGCTGCAAACGGATTAAGTGCTTCCATGACGCCGCATGCCTCATATTCTGTTAGCGCGAAATTACTTAAACTCATAGGCGACTTTGCCTATGAAAATGATTCTGTCCTCAGTATTCATAATCAGGAAACCGCCGGAGAAAATGAAATGTTTACTGAAGGTTCGGGAACTTTTGTTGAGGAACTTAATAAAATTTCAGGGGCCTATGGAAATTGGAAAGCCAGTGGTTTTCGAAGCCTAGCTTCAGTTTTCGTCCATTTGCCCAAATGCAACAGAATAGAGTTTGTCCACAATACATTTTCATCCATCGAAGATGTGCGCTGGGCTCATCTTTACAACTTATTCGTATGGTGGTGTATGTGCCCTAATGCCAATTTGTATATCGAGCAGCGACTGCCTGACCTTGATATGTTTGTGAATGAAGT
>Ga0154020_10003294_pt1 | contig 19494 bp, 18 predicted proteins | sample Klosneuvirus_201_FD_109709 | JGI IMG/M metagenome (GOLD analysis project Ga0154020, IMG submission 109709) | Active sludge microbial communities from wastewater, Klosterneuburg, Austria - Klosneuvirus_20160825_MG | ecosystem: Engineered > WWTP > Aerobic digester > Activated sludge | place... | reverse complement strand
TAGGGAAGTGTAGCTGGCCCATTAACAAGAATTTGATTTGCAATTTTTCCAGCCTCAGACTTTGACATCTTTTTTTCCACCATAAGATACAAAATAACAAGGTGAATACCAACCGATTGAACGGATGCATCAATAAATCGTTTGCTAATATTCAATGCAGCTTGGTGTTCAAAATGTGGTGGATGCTGAACGGCATATGCATCGATAGGGAGAATAAGCCCTGGATTTGTGGAGAATTGGTCAAAAAATCTAGCCAAGATTTCATTGAATAATGCTTCGCATTCTGGAGATGTTACGCCATAACGTCCTAGGCTACCTTGATGCCCAATCAAATCATCTTGACTAGGTAAAAGTACTTTACATCCAGGACATTGTATAAGATTTTGATCCATAATATTTTGCTTTTAGTTATAAGTTGAGACTAATTTTTTTTGATTATCTGCTGTTGGTTCACAAACAATAGTTATCTATTGTTTGTTTTACTTTTATATGTATTTTATCGATTCGCTTTATGTTTATAAACACTCATGATCCCTTGATTGCCGTCATAGTAATAGAAAATATTAAGCGATCAAAGAGCGCAAAAAAGTTTGAATGACAGCTGAAAATTTTTCGGGTTGGTCATATGGAACTGCATGACCAGCTTGCGCAATCTGTACAACTTTCAAATGTTCATTGAGCTCAGCAAGTTCTGCGGCTAGCTCTGGGGAGACTACTGACCCAGTATCTCCGATGACAAGCAATGTTGGGACATCGATTGAATTGATCAGTTGAATGTAGTCAGGATTTGGAGGTGCTAAAATTTCCAAGGCATGAATGCTTGTTTGAAGCCTTGCGTGAGCAAATAGTTCAATTACCTCTTGCGAGCGCCGGCTGCTTCGAGTTCTAACCTCAGCTAAATACTCCTCCTTTGGTCGGTTGAGAATTTGTCGATGCTGATCCGCAATGTTGCTCATATAAACTTCATGCTGTCGCTGCGGTGTCAAGAAGGTTGGATCAGCTAAGACGAGCCCTCCTAAGCGTTTGGAGTTCTGACTGGCAACAACAGCTGCTGTCATGCCTCCCATAGAGTGGCCAAGCAGAATCGGTTTAGTTAGCCTAAGCTCCTTGATAAGGTCTGCGACATCGGCGGCAAGATTGTTATAGCAGTAGCCATGGTTTGGGGCGGTAGAGTTTCCGTGGCCTCGAGCATCTGGCATAATAACGTCATACTCTTTTTCTAGAGCTTGCGCCAGAGGAGTCCAGCAAGCTCCCTTTGTCATTAACCCATGCAATAGAATAATAGGGGGTTTATAGCCGCCGGTTCTGAGGTAGTTAGAGTTAATTCCATTTGCTTTACAGGTTCCGGTTATCCAGCCAGTCATCTTATTTCCTATGAATTATTTTTGATTTATCAATTAACACTGTGATGCTTCATAGTGTAAGTTGCTTTGATTCGTCCTATAAACTCAAACTCGTTAATTATAATTGCTTATAAATATAGTTGTAATTTTTTAACGCATTTAGTTGATTTATTCAGATCAGCTAACTATTTTTTTTGATGTGTACGTAGGCTGGATTGGAAACATTTCCATGCTTGTCGACAGAAGTAATACTGTAAGTATAAGCTTTTTCCTTTTTACGGTTATGATCTTCAAATCGTAGATGTGCAGATGCTGGAATCATAGCAATTAATTTTCTGTGATGAGATCCTCGATAAATTTGATAGAAAATAATTGATGCTTCGTGCTGAGGAGGGCTCCATTTGATGATGTTGATCCAACCAACACCCGGCTTGAATTTTTTAACCCCTTTGAGATGAGAAGGGGAATGGACGTTATGTTCAGAATGATAAGAGAAGATTGTATGTGTAGATGATGCGGAGGTGCCATTTGTCGTTTGCACCCTTACATTCGCTACTCCAGTGCCTGGTGGTGCAACAGCAGTAATGCGCGTAGCGCTGTCAATAGTAAAAGAAGTTGCTGGAGTAGATCCAAATAAAACAGCGGTTGCTTGGCTAAAGATTCCCCCTTTAATTATAACATGAGTTCCTCCAGTCCTTGGTCCACTCTTTGGAGAGAGCGCGGCCACGACGGGTGGAGCAGAAAATTGTGCTTCCTGCACAGCAATAGGATTTGTGCTATTTTCCAACCAGGTTACTGTTACATTCCCATAGTTATCTACTATCATTTTAAGAGAGGTTGGAATAGATGGGTATGCATTTGGTGTCTGTGTTCCATTATTCAGCACAGTAGGTTCTGTCCATGCTCCTGCAGAAAACCTGGCTGCTTCTATTTGTAGTCCACTACCTGTGTTTTCTGTCCATGCGACCGTTACATTGCCATAAGCATCGACAACCATTTGTGGATTGATATTTATATTTGCATCTTGAGTTACAGAATTTAGCGTGACAGGAGAAGACCACGCCTCATGAGAAAAGCGAGCAGCTTGTATCACATAAGTGCTTCCTTGTTGTGTAAACCAGGCTACTGTTACGTGGCCTGACAAGTCTACTACAAAGTTAGGTGTGGGAGACAGTGGTACACCTCCATCAGTACTCAACGTTGTAGGAGCTGTCCAGGAGGTCCCATCGAAACGAGCCGTCTGTACTATATAACTTCCTGCCAGGTATTCCAACCACAATGCAGTTACAATGCCTGATCGATCTACAATTAGTTGAGGTTGAGCTGCCGCAGAATAGTACTCATCCAGCATTGCAGGGGTTGTCCAAGATCCTAAGTCGGATGAATAATAGGATGCTTGTACTGCTGTGCCGATCGAATTTTCTAACCACGCTGCTGTGATATTTCCGTGTCGATCTACAATAAGTGCAGCAGTGCTAGAAGCATTAGGAGAAGAGAGTAGCGTATCAAGTGTTGTTGGGGATGAGCTCCAATTAGCTTGTAGTGGGTACAGCAAAAAGAAAGAATAGATAAACAAGTATTTCCTGAAGTGCGTTATCATAATATGTTATCTCCCTCTACTCTCTCAAATTTGAAAAGGTTAACCAACAATCATGTTGTATTCTTAGCAAAAATAGATGATTGCGGTCAAACAAAAAGTAAAAGCTCGTTTTGATAAAGATATGATTAAACAAGTAACTCAAGATGTAGAATCAGTTCTTTGCCTGCTGCTTTTTTCAAAGTTATTATAGCAGTCACTTCTTCATGAGCAAGTTCGTCATATGTTATAACTGGACGAATGGGGCAAATAAGAAGGTGACCCGGTACTATCGATTGATAGTTGAGTAACTCAAAGGCAAGATTGTTTTGAGCAATGATTCTAAATTTAATCTTTGGATCATTGATATCAAAATATTGCATGTGATGATTACCTATAATCTTCAATTAAGATGATCTAATTTTTGAGCCAAGAGCGTGCGTTCATTCGGATCAAGTTTTGCTTGAATGCCTTGCCAAGCTATTGCAAACTTTGCTTCATCACAGGTTTTAATATCAGTAAGAAAAACTTCTCGATCAGTTGCATTCATATGCGGAAAAAGCACCTCCATCATGTGTGCTAATTCTTCTGGAGTCATTACCTGATAGCTGCCAAATTCAACCTTACTCAGTACATCATCGCCATACAGTCGTTGTAATTCTGGCAAAATAATAGTTTCTTCCTCATGAAGATGCAAGAGATTATCGCCAGCAAATTTTCTATACCACAAATAAAACTGGTATCCAAGTTCAACCTGTTCATCAGGTGTTGTGCTTTTTAAGACTTTGTTGAGTCGATCTTCCAAGTCTTTTAACTGTTCGTCATAGTGTATATGGTCTGCTTCTACATGTTTGTATACTTCAGATCCCTTTTTTCTTAGCAATTCATGCAGAGTTTCATTTTCATAATGAGCGTGCCCCTTGAGCATATGCACAAGAGCGTCAAACTCTTTTTTTACGTTTTCTACTTCTGAAGGAGCTCTAAAATCTGTTTTTGCTATTAAGCGTTCTAGATCATTTACAGCAGCACTCACGTATTTATGTTCACGATAAAATTTGTAGCGCATGAAAGCTCCTTTATGCTGAAAGTCCAAGAAAAAAAAGCCCGCATTACTGCGAGCTCTGGCTTTTGCTGAAATTAAATGGCTCCCCGAACAGGACTCGAACCTGTGACCTAACGATTAACAGTCGTGTGCTCTACCAACTGAGCTATCGGGGAACAATTTCTAAGATAAAAGAGCCAATCTTCGAATATTATTAAGACTGGCCTGCCTGTCGTAGCTTGCCAAGCCTGAAAGCTTGAATAAGCGAAGACTGGTGGGCGAAACAGGATTCGAACCTGTGACCCCCTGCTTGTAAGGCAGGTGCTCTAACCAACTGAGCTATTCGCCCTTAATCAAGGGCGTTACCCTTTAACTTCAACAATATTAAAGTAAAAAAAATATGAAGTCAAAAGATTTTTACACCCTTTTTATTGAGTTGTTATCTTCTATTCAGTGTTATGCAGATTTTTCATTAAGGAATCTTGGTTTCCGTACGAAATAATAAAATCTGCTAAAGCTCGAATGCTGGCTCCTGTAGCGCCTTTCCCAAGGTAGTTAATTCCTGGAGCATCACTTGCGGTGCTTGCAATATCCAGATGTGCCCAGCGAGCTTTGTTTACAAAACTTTCAAGAAAGCATGCAGCAGTAATAGTTCCAGCACCGTAACTGCGGGCGCCGGTATTAGCAAGATCTGCAACGTCTGAATTATTAGCTAAAACAAAGTCATCATCAATTGGCAGAGGCCATAATTTATCCCCGGTCAATTTACCACTGGCAAGAAGCGCCGCTTTGAGATCTTCATCGCGCGTGACGAGCGCTATATGGAGGTGCCCAACAGCGTAAGCACAGGCTCCTGTAAGCGTTGCAATATCAATAATAATGTCTGGAGTGTAGAATTTTTCAGCATAACACATCGCGTCTGCAAGAATGAGTCGTCCTTCAGCATCGGTGCTTTTAATTTCAATTGATTTGCCATTCATAGCAACAACAATATCATCTTGGCGTGATGCTCTACCGCTTGGCATATTTTCGACCAATGGTGTAATGCCAATGACGTTAACATTTGGCTTGAGCTGTGCAAAAAACTTCATAAGCATAATAACCGATGCAGCTCCGGCCATATCATATTTCATACCGTCCATGCTGGATGATGGTTTTAAGCTGATTCCACCGGTATCAAACGTAACACCTTTGCCACAGAGTGCGATAGTTGGTGCTGTACTGTCGGCTGCTTTGTATTCAAGGATAACAAATTTGCCTTCATGCTCAGAGCCCTTTGCAACAGATAAAAATGACCCCATGCCAAGTTCTTGTGCACGCTCATGTCCAAAAACCGTGCAAGAAAGATTTTTATACTCGGCAGCAACTTTTTGAGCTTCTTCGCTCAATGTGCCAGGATGAATAATGTTGCCTGGAAGATCGATCCAATGCCGTGCAGTGTTAATAGCGCTTCCAAGAGCTTTGCCATATTCGAGCGCTTGCGTGAATCCTGTAAAATCGGCATCAACGACGTCAAACAGCAATTGGCAATTCCAGTCGTCCTTTTTATTGCTTTTGAACTGGATGAATTCGTAATTAGCCATATAAGAGTTGATTACAAGCTGTTTTAAAAGTTCAAGGCTGCTTACTTTGAATGGCTCTGTTTCAGGCAAAGCAACGATTGCCGATTCAATCGATAGATGCTTCATGCGTTGTATTGCACTTGCCCATGCGCGACGTAAAATTTCTAAATTGCGATCCCAAGCTTGATCAAGTTTACCAAGGCCGACAAAAAAGAATTGGAGTAATTTACCATTTTTTTCAGCGGTTAAAACGTAGGTTTGACCTTTTTGACCATTGAACTTATGCCGTTTAAGAATCTGTTTGAGATGAGGATAAAATTCAGTTTCAATTTTTGAAAGGCTATCAAGATCAGATGCTGAGTCTAGATTTTCTTTCATAAGAAAAACATATGCTTCGACATTGTTTTCCCAGAATTTTTTGTCGGTTAGTTTTATTGAAAGCATCATTTTTCCTTTCTGTTAACTTCATGAGATCTCTTGTTTAAATAAGGTCTCATTTTCAGTTAGTTACTGTTATTTTTAAACTCAAGAAGACCTTTTTGGATCACTTCAAGACAAAGAAGGGCACACTTAAGCCTGTTTGGACCAAGTGGCATTCCAATAAGATTGGTGACCGTTTCTTTACCTTGCTCAAGAATTTCATCAACCGTTTTACCCTTACAGTGTTGTGTAAGCATAGAGGCTGCAGCTTGGCTAATAACGCATCCTTTACCTTGAAATCCAACCTCTGTGAGTATGTTGTTTTCAACAATTCCTTCAATATGCATTTTATCACCACACGAAGGATTAAATTCTCCTGATGCAAAATTTGCATTAATAATTTTTTTATTATTATGAGGATGACGGTAGTGATCCATCAATTCTTCTTGATATAAATCGTAGTCCATAGTCTTATTTCTTTAAAATTTTCATCGCATGAGGAAGATGGTTAATGAGTGCTTGAACTTCATCGGTAGTAGTATATGCAGCAAAGCTTGCTCGAACAAGTGCATCAACGTCAAGTAATCGGATTAATGGTTGTGCACAGTGATGTCCGGCCCGCAGTGCAATATTTTTACTTGCCAAATATGCTGCAATATCATGGCTGTGAATACCTTTTATGGTAAAGCAGACCAAGTGTCCCTCTTGCTTCATTCTTTGAATATTGCCATAGATTTTGACATCTTCTAGGGCTTGTAGTCCGTCAATCAATTGCGTTGATAATGCGCCATAGTGCGCAGCAAGTTCATTAAACATGATATTCTCTGAGATATAATCAATAGTTGCACCCAAGCCAATGACCGCTGCAATAGGAGGAGTTCCAGCTTCAAATTTTGCAGGGGCTTGTGCCCATGTTGCATGTTCCCACGCAACTTCATAGACCATTGATCCGCCAACTTGGTAAGGTTCAACTTCATCGTGAAGTTGTTGGTTGATGTACAGGACTCCAACGCCGGTTGGACCAAGTGCTTTATGTCCAGAAAATACCATAAAATCAGGGCGAAGCTTTTGAACGTCAACCGGTTTGTGGCCAACAACTTGTGCTGCATCAAGGAGCACTTTGGCGCCTACGTTATGTGCTTGAGAAATAATTTTTTCTAAGCTGCCTTCTGGCCATACGTTGCCTAGTACGTTTGAGCTGATTGTGACTGCAACAAGTTTTGTCCGAGAATTGATTAATTCACCATCCGTTTCAAGAAGAAACGTTGATTGATTTAATGGAATAAATTTTAAAAGAGCACCGGTTTTTTGTGCAATGCGTTGCCAAGGGAGAAGGTTTGCATGATGTTCAACATGAGAGAGTAAAATTTCATCACCATGCTTAAGATGGCGTTCAGCCCATGCGCTAGCAATAAAGTTGATTCCCTCAGTTGTCCCTTTGGTAAAGATAACTTCACAGCTGTTTTGTGCGTTAATAAAACGCGAAACTTTTTCACGAACTTCTTCGTAAGCGGTTGTTGCTTGTTCACTCAATGAATAAAGTCCACGATGAATGTTTGCATTCTGTGATTGGTAATAGGTGGTAATGGCGTCAATCACCAGATTTGGTTTTTGCGCACTTGCAGCACTATCCAGAAAAATAAGTTCAGGATTGGTGTGCTGAGCAAAAATAGGGAAATCATTCCGTATTTTTTTTATATTCATAATTACCTATACCTTTGTGCAACAATATTTTAACGACATTACTTGAAATATTGTTTAAGTATAACAAAAAATGGTTTTTCTTTTAAGTGTACAAAAGTTAATTATTCTTTCAAGTTGAATAATTTAATTAAATTGAAAAAGTCTCATTTGCACTAATTATTCATCCTGGGTACAATGTCGGACGTTGAAGTTACGAGCGTTATTTTCCTTAAGAGGTCTTATGGTTCAGATTAAATTTATAGTGAAAACACTTTTCAGTGCTCTTTTTGCTATTGCTTGCCTCGATTCCTCTGCTTATTCTGAGCCCGTAGCTCCTGAACGAGTGGGTGAACAGACAAATCAACAGCAGCAATTCAACTATGTTTTTAATACTGAAATTGTTCATGGTAATAACCTTGGGTTTGAACTGAGCCGACCGGTAGAGCTCTTTGCAAAGCGGTTTTATGGGCACCTTAATCAATCTTTATTCTTTGAACCCTCATTTATTGTTGATGCGAAGAAAACACGTGAATATCACCTCAGAAAGCAGTATCAGCCAGATCGGCAGGGTGTGCTTGTGCAAGCATATGCGCAAGATGGGCAGCCTGTGCATTGCACTTATTTTGATCGCAAGAGTGATAAACTTTTGATTGTTGGTGAAGGTTTTACTAATTCGCGAGAGGTAATGTCCCCTTTTATCGATATGTTTCCTGAGTATGATGTGGTGCTGTTTGATTTTCCAGGTCAAGGCCTAGAAGCAAATGCCTATGCACTTTCCTCGTTCTGTATTGGCGTTGATTCATCGCATACCCAATTTGGTGGGCACGAGGAAAAATATGTAAATGCCGTTATCGATCACTTTAAAAACAATAAAAGGTATATGCAGGTATATGGATTGGGTGTCTGCTATTCCGCATTTATTTTTTTAAAAGCGGCATCAATGCGACATGACCTTTTTGATAAGCTTATCTTAGATGGTTGCTGGGTTTCAGTCCCTCTTATCGTTGAAAAGCTCAATACAGATTTTAGATTAATTTATGATCCTCAGCGCGGTGGATGGAAGAATCATTGGTTTTGGGGCACTCAAATAGCACAAGACTGCTTGATGTGGTTTGCTAAAAAAATATTAGGATTGCCGGTCAACAATACCTCTTTGATCGAGCATTTGCCTGAAATACCAAATATACCACTCCTCTTTTTTCATGGTAAAGATGATCTCATGGTGCATCGTCACGAGTTTGACATGCTTTGGAAAGGGTTGTCACATGTTCATCATAAAACATCGATTATTACATCAAATCCACACGTTCGGAATCATTTAAAACAAAAAGAGCTTTATGCCTTGATAAGTGATCTATTTTTTAAAAGTGATCAACAACCGTTTATTGAATATCTTCAAGATGTTAAAAAAATTGCGCAGTTTTATAGTAGTCAAGTGTTGAACTTTGCCCCCTAATTCGGTAAAGTACGCCAGGGTGGAGCAAATCTGATGTATCAGAAAGGTGTTGAGTATGAGCTATACAATATACTCACGTACAAGGTTTCTTGCTATCGTAGGGATACTTTTTGGAGCAGTATCGTTGTCTGCAATGCAGGACAATTCAGCTGATAATTTATTGATGCAGCAGGAATCAAATGATAATTTTTTCACTTCTGCACAATTCATTGTTCAAAATTCTGAACAAATTGTGCATATTGTTCGATCTCTATGCAGTATTCCTTATATTCTGACGGTTGATAGCAATGATCCTCGAGTTCTTAAAAGTGCTGCAGTACTTGCATCATGCTCATCTAGTTTTAAATTAATTTATGAGCGATTCATTAGTCGCCCAGATTATAAATTAATGTACAATCTTTATCACGAGCCCAAACTGTTAGGGTACTTCTTGGCAACAGCGTATGATGTAATGCGTTTTATGGGAGCGACCGATTTAGCGTTAAAAAATGAGATTCAGCAGGGAAAATTGCGCAGTTTTAAAATTAACCAATCGATTCAGTTACTTATTGAAATCTGTTTGCGAGGATTAGTTTTTGCTTGCAATGATAAAGAAAAACTTGCGATATCTGCTGCAGAGTGTGCTGATTGGGTCGAAATTTGGCGCCTACTGAGTCGCTATAGCACTTACATGAATCTGTCAAAAGTAGAAGCGAATTTTAATGTGCAAATTAACAAAGAAGAAGATCTATCAGGCTGTCGAGTTCCCGATATTGAAGAGCCTTCTGCTTCAAATAATAATAATGAAAATGACGTTTCTATTGCTGCAGTAGTGGCTGAATTACAAAACAATGAAATTGTCGTGACACAATAAGTTATACATAACAATATGAGCAACATGACAAAAATTCTTATTGCCAATCGATCAGAAGTTGCTCGTCGCATTCAAGCAACTTGCCATGCACGTGGTATTCAGACAATTGCCGTCTTTGATCATAACGATGCATCTTTGGCCTATGTTGCACATGCAACCTATGCATATTTGCTTTCAGGTTCAGGATTTTCAGCGTACCAAGCACAAGATGAATTGATAGCAATTGCACGTGATGCTGGTGCGGATGCGGTGCATCCAGGATATGGATTTTTGGCTGAAAATGCTCTCTTTGCTCAAAAGGTTATCGATGCTGGGATGACATGGATTGGGCCTACGCCAAAAGTTATTTCCTGTATGGGAGATAAGCATCAAGCTCGGCAACTTGCTCAAGATGCGGGAGTTCCGGTTGTTCCCGCTGTTCATATGAACAATGTGAATCCAGATGATTATGCCGATGCTCTTGCAGCTGCTCAACGCATTGGGTTCCCTGTTATTCTTAAAGATCCGCTTGGCGGTGGTGGCAAAGGAATGCGTCGCGTTGATTGCGCGCAAGACTTTGCAGCAAACTGGCAACGAGTTTGCTCTGAAGCGGGAAAGTTAACCGGTGGCCGACAGATTTTAGTTGAAAAATATCTTGTGCAAGCACGGCATATCGAAGTTCAGATTGCAGGGGATGGCCTTTCGTGGATTCATTTGTATGAGCGTGAATGTTCAATTCAACGCCGCCATCAAAAAATTGTAGAAGAGGCACCTTGTGCATTCGTTACTCAGTCGACGCTTGATACAATGTATGCGGTTGCATTGCAACTTGCACAAAAAGTTAATTACACAAGCATTGGAACGGTTGAATTTATCGTTACTCCTGATGAGCAATTTTATTTTCTTGAAATGAATACTCGTCTGCAGGTTGAGCATTCAATTACTGAATTGACCACAGGAGTTGACCTTGTTGGGTTACAGCTTGATATTGCTCAAACAGGGGCAATGCCACTTGCTCAAGCAGATGTTATTCGCAGAGGGCATGCGATTGAATGTCGTATCTATGCAGAAAATCCTGAGCTACACTTTATGCCGGCAACAGGAGCGTTGAGCAATGTTGCAATTCCAACACTTCCTTTTGGCCGTATTGATCATGATTTGTATACGGGGCTTGAGATCACTCCATTTTTTGACCCAATGATTGCAAAAATTTCAACCTATGGAGCAACGCGTCAACAGGCTGTTGAGTTTATGCGCCAAGCGCTGAGTGAATTTGTGCTTGATGGTGTCATAACTAACATACATTTTTTAAAAAATCTGTTGCTGCAAAAACTATTTTTAACAGGCAATTTTCACACACAACTTTTGGCAGATAAAGATGTAGTTGAGGCCTTAACCAATTATCGTGACAATGAGCAAGAGAAAATTCCTCTTGAACATGTAGCGCTCATAGCAGCAATGCTTGCTCAATTACAATCAAAACAAAACAGTGATCAGCTTCAGGTAGTTCAGCATATGCGACAGCATGATGGGTGGAAGGATCGGCAGTGGGAGTGATCAGAAATTTTTTATTAAATGGTAAGAACCTCGAAATTGAAACCCTTTCAATGGAATCCAGGTACGCATTCATCATCACGGATGGAAATGGTTCGAAATTTGAATATCACGTTTCTCAAATCGAGAATAAAAGCTCAGATGCAACGACCAGTTTGTTGATCAACAATCAAATGCACAGAGTTACACGTGCAGCTGACGGTCATATGTTTGTTCAGGGCAAAAAATATCAGATTCAAGAACAACAGCAAGTGATGGGAGTACAAAAAAACGAGTCGCTGCAATGCAGGCCAGCATCGGTAATTTCGCAGTCGCATATTAAGAGCCCCTTGGCCGGTCGTGTTGTTCGAGTTTTGAGCTCTGCCGGAGCAGCTGTGCTTGCGGGGCAGCCATTGGTTGTCATAGAATCGATGAAAATGGAAAACGAAATTTGTGCAAGTAGGGATGGCATCATTAAAACTCTTTTCATTGCTCTGGGGAATTTGGTACAACCAAATCAGCCATTAGTAGAGCTTGAAATGAAAGGAGGTCGAGATGCAGACCCAGAAAACACAGATGGCCAAGCGACAATTTAGAATTGGGGATTTGGCCAAAGAGCTTAAAGTCAAAAAGTTTGTTATCCGTTTTTGGGAAAAAGAATTTAATCTCAAATCGGGTCGTTCTCAAGGTGGGCAGCGTTTTTATACCAACGATGATCTCACCATATTCCTCACCATTAAAGATCTTTTGTATAATCAGGGCTTTACCATTGTTGGTGCTAAAAAGCAGCTTCCAGAAGTACTTGCAGGTGCAAAATTAGCGTCTGATGATTCGTTTCAAGGCCTTGATGAGCTTGATTTTTCTCTACAGGCGGCGCAGGTAGATGAAGATCAATGTTCAAGTCAGCTTGATGATGAGCACGATGATGAACTTGAAGATGAGTCTTTTGCATGTGCACAAAATCTTGCCCAAGTTGTTGATATTCAAACAGAGCAAGAAGTTATTTGTGTTGAACAGGTGTGCGAGCAACCTGAGTCACTCGCTTTGGACCATGTCCAGCCCGACCAAGAAGTTGCAGTTCAAACTGAATCGGAACAGCACATGAAACCGGAATCTACAGTGGAAGAAACAGCATCTGTGCAAGCTGAGCAGGAAGTTTGTTTTCCTACTCAAACATCGTTGTCAGAAGATTTATTTTATGATGGACTGGCGGCGCTTAAAGAGCAGCTCTTAAGGTTGTATGAATTGCTTGATTAAGCATGTATTATTTTAAAACTAACCTTTGTAACATTCAGGGCGTCTAAACTTTGAACCCCATACTTCATTGTACTGCCATATTCTCATTTTTTCTAAATCGAATGTGGCAAGAAAAATATCTTCTTCTTCGCCCGCAAGAGCCAATTGTTTGCCATCAATATCAAATGCGCAACTATGCCCATCATTTTTTGGTGTAGGGTAGTTTGTGAGTGCAACACCAACCATGTTTTCAAATGCACGAGCTCTGAACTGATCAATACGTACATCATCCAGGAGCGAATCGTAATTCATAAAGCATGCATTGGGCGTGAGAATAATCTCAGCTCCTTGGAGCATAAGCGTTCGTGCGCTTTCAGGAAATTCACGATCAAAGCAGATCATAGCTCCGATTTTTACCGTTTTATTATCATAATGTAACTCAGCTGTTTTAAAGGAGTTTCCAGCCTCGAGTCCTCGCTCAGAACTGTCTGGATCGAATGAGCATATGTGAACTTTTGCATAGTTGAAAAGGATCTCTCCTTGAGCATTGATGAGCGCAACATTATTGGTAGGTTTTGAAATCCCTTTTCCCAAAAATGTTATGGCGATTGCCATTTCAAGCTTTTGAGCTTGTGTGCAAAATGCTTTAATAAAATTATCGTCAAGCGAGATTGCATGTTCCATAAGCATGCGGTCAAAGTTGTATCCGATGTTCCACATTTCCGGAAATAATGCCAAGTTTGCACCAAGAGCTTTTGCTTGTTCGCAGGCGCGCAAACCTTTTTCTAAATTTTCTTCAAAACTATTTGTTGGCATGATTTGTAGCAGTGCAACGGTAAAATGAGGCATTAATTTTTATTCCTTATGAAATTCTAGTTTACAAAATTTTTTATATCTGCCTTATAATAGGAACTCAAAAAGGTTTTATTCATAAAAAGGAGATATCTATGAAGATCTTATCAATGGTTCTATTTCGAGCAACATTATTTTTTGCATTAATTTGCGCTACGCGTCCAGTTGATGGTTCTGACAATAATCCAATCTTCAATAATTTCAATGATGCTGAGCAGATGTCAATAGATCAATTCAAGCAGCTCGTTGAGCAGCAGTTTCCGACACGGGATATAAAATCTTTGCAGCAGCAGGCTCCAAAAAAATCTCAAGATCCTGATCCTCTACTTGCCATTGTTATTATGGTCAAGAATGAAGCAGCTGTCATAGAAGAAACGCTGCAACCATATGTAGATGCAGGATTACAGCATTTTTTAGTTATGGACACCGTTTCAACCGATAGCACTGTTCTGGTTACGCAAGCATTCTTTGAAAAGAATCGTATTGCACATGGAGTAATTAAGCAAGAACCTTTTGTTAATTTTGCCGTATCTCGTTCGAGGTCTTTAGAACTCGCACAAGAAGCCTTTCCAAACGCATGTTTTACACTTGTAGTTGATGCTGAATGGTATATGCAAGGCGTTGAGCACCTTATTAAATTTTGCCAAGAACATAAAAATGAGGTGACACCGCTTTATCTTGTGCGCATTATGAATGAATTTTTTGATAATTACACCCCTCGCTTGTTTCGGTCCTCAGCAGGGCTCAAATTTGTAGGTGTTGTACATGAAGTGCCTAACTGGTCGACTCTTCCAGAGTTATATGAAAAAGTTCAACCGGAATGCTTTTTTGAATGGCGTGTATCGGCTTATGGAAATGAAAAATCAAAAAAAAGATGGGTTCGTGATTTAGAAATTTTGCTCAAAGAATATGAAGAAAATCCTTCTGATCCTCGTACAGTTTTTTATATTGGGCAAACATATGATTGTTTGGGTGATTTAAAAAATGCAGCGCTTTGGTATGAAAAACGTATTGCTATGAGTGAATGTGGATGGGACGAAGAAAATTTTCAGGCATTTTATCGTCTTGGTCATGTCTACAATGAGCTGGGAATGAAGGAACAGGCGGTAATGAAATATCTTGAGGCATACTCAGCTCGTCCAAGTCGGGCCGAACCGCTTGTTTGTTTAGCGGACTATTGCTGGAAAACAGGGAAAAAAGAGCTTTGTCATCTCTTTGCATCACGTGCTGCAGAAATACCATATCCAAGTTCTGATATATTATTTATCGATAAAAAATTGTATGACTATACGCGCTATGACTTGCTCGGTATTGGGTCTTGGTATGTTGGTAAATATGACGAAGGAGAAGCTGCTGTCAGAAAAGCTTTAGAAGATAATCCCGATGCACCTCATCTCCATTCTAATTTGGCTTTATATCTAGAGCAGCGTGCAAAGCAAGCCTCTCATTAATGTTTTTTCAAAAAAGGAGAAAGCGAAATGAGTCGAAATTTTGTTCTTGCCCTAATGGGATGCCTTTTTTTTTGCATTGGACCACTTAGTGCTGAAAATGAAGGTAATCAAGTTGCAACTACTTCAGCTGCATCTGTTGCTCCAATAACACAGGTTGCAGCACTTATGCCTGTTGATACTGTCACAATTGCAATCCTGGCTAAAGATAAAGCGCATACGTTACCGCTTTATCTCAGGTGCATTGAGCAACAAACGTGGCCAGCAAAAAAAACAAATCTCTATATCCGTACAAATAACAATAACGATAAGACGGCTGAAATTCTTACTGCTTGGGTTGAAAAAGTTCGTTCTCGTTATGCAACAATTCATTTTGATAAAACTGATGTTATACAGTCAGTTCAGAAATATGGACAGCACGAATGGAACGAAGAGCGATTTAAAGTCCTTGGTAAAATTCGGCAAGAATCGATTGACTGGGCCCGCTCTATGAGATCACACTATTTTGTTGTTGATTGCGATAACTTCATTAAACCCCATACTATTGAAAAAGTTGCCCAGACAAATCTTCCCATTGTTGCTCCATTCTTAACCTGCTATCAGACACCTGATGTCAAAAATTCTGTTTATTCAAACTATCATGCGGCTATTACTAGTGATGGATATTATGCCGATTGTTCTGAATATTATTTGCTGTGGGATCAAAAAATTAAGGGTCTAATCGATGTTCCTGTTGTTCATTGTGCTTATTTTATTCGTAATGATGTGCTTAATAAAATTTCCTATGACGATAGAAGTGGTAGATATGAATACGTTATTTTTAGTGATGTTGCGCGTAAAAAAAGCATCCCACAGTACCTTGATAATCGTGAAATATATGGCTACATAACCTTTGCTGAAAATGAATCTTGGTTGCGGGCCGAGCCATGGTTCAAAGCATTTAGTAGTGTTGATGCTTCGCTGGAATTCTTATCAGATAATCAATCATTACTAAGTCTTGAAGAAAAGAATAGTAATTATTGACCATGCTTTGTATGAGTTTGCATGATCGAAGTTGGTGTTTTGCATAAAATTTATTGTAAAGGGAGTATTGTATGAAGCTTGAAGAAAAAATAACATGGCTAAAAAGTGCTGGAATAGTGCTTTTTTTTAGCTTGATTATGTATCCACGAGTGCACAGTAATAGTGATATTGATGATGCATTTATTGAAAAAGTTGTGCACGCGCTAGAAAACCACAAGATGCTGAAAAGCATTCAAGAAGGTCATAAGCTGGTTGAAGAAATAAACGGACTAATTAATCAATATTCAGAACTGAAAACATGTTTTGCAGGACTTCAAGGTCCTCAGGGACCTAGAGGCCGTCGAGGCCGTCCGGGATTGATTGGTGCTACGGGTATTGGGGTAACCGGTGCTACGGGAACAACGGGTGCCACTGGAATTACTGGTGCTACAGGAGCAACTGGTGCCACTGGAATTACTGGTGCTACGGGAGCAACGGGAGCTACAGGAGCAACTGGCGTTGCTGGATAATGCATTAGTAATAAAGGCAATAGATTTCAAAACCCTTGAGCTCATAAACGAGTTCAAGGGTTTTGAAAAAGAGATTTTTTCTAAAGCAAGCGCTTTAATAGAAAATAGCAATTATTGACCTAGTTTTTAGTAAGTTTGTATGATTGAAAGCAGTGTTTTTATTAACTTTATTGCAAAGGAGTAAGGTATGGAGTTTTGTAAAAAGTCTACATGGTTAAAGAGTGCAGCTATAGCACTGTTTTTTAGCTTTGGTTTGTCTGTTCAGGTTCAAACAAAAAACAATGATGCGGATCAAGAGTTGATCGAAAGAATTGCACATGTTCTAGAGTATCAAGGTGCATTAAAAAGCATTGAAGTAGAACATAAATTAGTTGATGCTATTTCAGCAGCTATTGATGAGCATGCCGAAACTCGGGCAGTACGTGGTCGCCGAGGTCCTCGTGGTTTTACAGGGGCAACTGGTGCAACAGGAGCAACAGGAGTTGGAGCAACAGGGGCAACAGGTCCTTCAGGTGCTCCAACAGGAGCAACAGGAGCAACTGGTGCAACAGGAGCAACAGGATCAACAGGTCCTTCAGGTGCAACTGGATTTATTGGCCCTGTGGGAGATCAAGGAGCAACCGGTGCAACAGGAGCAACTGGATCAACAGGCCCAACAGGTGCAACAGGAGTTGGAGCAACGGGCGCAACAGGAGTTGGAGCAACAGGTCCAACAGGATCAACAGGAGCAACAGGTCCTTCAGGTGCGCCAACGGGTGCAACAGGGTCAACTGGTGCGACAGGTGTAGCTGGTGTTACAGGAGCAACTGGTAGCACTGGTGCAACAGGTGCTATAGGCGTAACCGGAGCAACTGGAGCAATTGGGGTTACAGGAGCAACTGGATCAACGGGAGTAACAGGTGTTACAGGAGCAACTGGATCAACAGGAGCAATTGGTGTTACAGGAGCAACTGGATCAACGGGAGCAACAGGTGTTACAGGAGCAACTGGAGCAACTGGAGCAACTGGCGAAACGGGCGCAATAGGAGCAACAGGCGTTACAGGAGCAACTGGCTCAACAGGTGCAACTGGAGCTCAAGGTGGTGTTCTGGGATATATTTTCTCAGGCAATACTTTAGTTCGTACTATTGCTGATAATGGGTCTGTTAATTTCAATATCGAAGGTACATCAGCTGGTATTGTAAGATCTGGAACAAATGCGCTTCAAGTTCCTTCCGATGGAACATACTTGATTGAGTTCCAAGCGCGTGGAAAACCTGCATCAGGTATGACATTTGAATTTGAATTGAGAGATAATGGAACTGCTATAACAGGGTCTCATTTCGCAGCAGATATTCAAGGTACTGAAGCCAATGAAGTATCTCAGGTTGTTGATGGCTTTGTGATAGCAACACTTTCAAGCGGTCATCTTATTACGCTTGTTAACGTATCAGGGGTATCGGTAACGTTGCCTGCAGATGGTGCGCTTAACGCTGCAATTAAGATTATTCAACTTGCATAAGTGACTTGATAATCCAATATTTTTCATACTATTTGATTGTCTAAGATTAAATGCTTACAAAAAAAGAGAGGCTCTCAATTTTGAGAGCCTCTCTTTTTTATTTTTAACAAAAATACATTAATCAATTTCTTCAATGACATATAATCGATTTTCTTGAACCCGATAGATGAGTGGTGCGATGATAATTTTTGGATATTTTAATCGTAAGCGTTTTGCTTCGCTTTGTACAAAATCTACCTCATTACCAATTTCAAACATGGGAGCAAACTTCATGAAATATTCTTCCGTCACTTCACGGTCCCATCCAGCACCATCAACAAGCCCTTGGATAAATTGTTCTTTACGTGCCATAACATTAACCATTGCGCATTGATCGTGTCCAATAATAGCGATATGACGTATGCCAGCTACCGCTATTACGTAAGAAAGTTTAAATTCACCAGGACGTAAATTGGCTCCGCCAGCACGAATAATAAAAGAAAAATTTTCTGGGATATGCAGGTGTTTACGATTATCCATACACATACCAACAAGCAATTGGGCTTGAGTATATGCATCAAAATCGCGATTTAAATTGTGATATTCAAGTAAAAGACCAATCGGTGTATTTTGGTATTCAAGAGGAATATCGCTCTGAGAGCGAATATCGAGTAGTCGATTCATATATACATAACCTCACATAAGAATAGCGATAACAATAGCAAAAAACCGCAGTTTTAATCGCTGCGGTTTTTTAATTTGGTTGCGGGGGCCGGATTTGAACCAGCGACCTTTGGGTTATGAGCCCAACGAGCTACCAGGCTGCTCTACCCCGCGATGATCTTAAAACAAATTTAAAGGTGTATCGAATAAGCTGTAAATGCTTTTTTCTTAACAACAAATTCATTATACGGTAATAAAAGAATAAAGCAATGATAAATCACTACAAATTATTTAATTTCTGTAAAAGTTGCTCAAAGTCTTCAGGAACCGGGCAAATATAGCTGTACTTCTTGTTTTTGTAGGTAAAAGAAAGTTTCCAAGAATGAAGTGCCTGTCGAGCAATAAGTGGTGATTTTACACCATATGTTAGATCGCCCAAAATTTTATGCCCAATTGATGCACAGTGAACGCGAATTTGATGCGTTCTGCCGGTAATAATGCGTGCAGCAATAAGTGATGTATCTTCATAATTTTTTAAAACTTTATAAAAAGTGGTTGCTTCACGGCTTGCAATACCGTATGTGGCCATTTTGTGTCGCTGATTTGGATGTCTTCCAATCGGCACATTAATTACTCCCTCTTGCTTTGGGTGCCCTTGAGTTGCAGCAAGATAGGTTTTTTCAATTGATCGCTGCTTAAAGAGGTTTGCAAGCTCATATTGTGCTGGGATTGTGCGAGCAATAAGCATAAGTCCTGATGTGTCTTTATCTAAGCGATGCACAATTCCAGGCCGTTGCATGTCATTGAAGTCACTGAGCTCTGTAAATAAGTGTAAT
>Ga0154020_10003293_pt1 | contig 19501 bp, 12 predicted proteins | sample Klosneuvirus_201_FD_109709 | JGI IMG/M metagenome (GOLD analysis project Ga0154020, IMG submission 109709) | Active sludge microbial communities from wastewater, Klosterneuburg, Austria - Klosneuvirus_20160825_MG | ecosystem: Engineered > WWTP > Aerobic digester > Activated sludge | place... | reverse complement strand
TTCCGAACGGGCGATGTCGATGCGGGCGGGTAACATTCTCCAGGACCGCGTATCGGCCTGCTCCATCGCCTCCCACACGACGCCAGCAACGTTGATTCCCAGATCGACAAAGGTGTTGCGATGGATGTTTTGGGCTTCTTTCAACACGTAAACCGCGCCCTTCTTCACGACTCGTCGCGCGATTGCATGAGCGATTTCCTCGTCGCGATGTTGTTCATACGACGCACGCGCGACCTCGTTCAAATCCACGACCGTTGAGAAGGCAATCGGGGCCGATGATGTCTCCGGTGCGCCGTACGGTCCAATCAGGCATTGCACGTGACCAGTGGGGATCGGGTTCCCGAAAGGCATCGGTCGGGCGATTTTGACACACACGATGGTTGGTGGCAGCGTGTGCTTTCCCGTTGCGCTGATGATGCGGTCGGCGATCAGCAGCGCGACGGTGGTTGGTTCGGCGGATTCGGAAACCCAGCGCGGAGCTTTGCCAATCAGGGTAATGACATGCAGAGTTCCGTTACCCGCAGCACAACGTGATCCAAATTCTCCTCTGGCTGTGGCCTGCTCATGCCGTTGAAACAGAGGATTCCAGAAACCGATATCGTTGAGTGCCTGTTCGGTTTCCAGGTATCGCGAAGGCTGTTCGGACTGAATTGCTGTGGACAGATAAGAACTGAACGCCAGAGGCTGGTCGAGCGGCGAAGCAACGCAGGCGGGTTTGTTCCGGTCGCTGGAATAGCAGGCTGGCGCGATGCTGCCGGCGATTACACCCGGTTCCGGCGCGGACTCCGCCAACGCATTGGAATCTGATTCCTTTTTGGCGGCGTCGGACAAAGCGACTTTGCGGTTGGCTGCTTCTTCGGTCGCCTGCATTGAATAGGCAAATGCATCCTGGCCGTCACCGAGCAGGCTTGTGAGCAGCGCCATATTGAGAACCATGCGTCGTTCGAAGTCACGTCCCGAATAGGCGACTGCGCGGGAGTCTGTCATCATGGACGATACTTGCTCAGTGACGTCCTTTTGTTCCAGATGCTCCAATTCCCGGCGAATCGTTCGAAAGCGAGCTTCTGCCTGGCCGACATTGCCGGAGGCCAGGTCCAGGATTCCAGCGTCCAGTTCGAGGACTTTCTTTTCAGAGCGTCGCTGTTGCTGAGATTCCATCAACGCGGCTCGCGAAATTTCGATGTCGCCATGACCAAATTGAGCGACAGCCGCTTCGTGCGATTTCTGCCAGTTGTGACATCCGCTGGCCAGGCACGCGAAGCACATCATCACGACCCCGGCAAGATGCCCGAGCCATCTGCGTGGCGGCATGAAATTGTCGTTGCGGAAGGCCATGATCAGTGCTTCAGTTTACCGAACAGGCCTTTGTGATAACCCTTGCGGAGCATGGCAGAATCCTTCTGCGATTCGCCAGTGTGGATATCGAGTAACTCCAGTGTCAGCAGATAATCGCGCTGGTAGTCGCCATTGCTGTTGGTAGTGCCTGACGTGATGCTGGCGAACAGCAGATAGTCGAATGGCATTCCATCCTTTTCCAGCAGGAGTTGCATTTCCCGCTGCTTTGCCGGAAGCAGCAGAGTGTCCGGGCGGCAACGGCATTCCAGCATTGCCGCTTCGACAGCCCGGCGACTGATCATGTGGAATTGAGGATCCTGCGAAACCAGCGAATCAATGTGTTCGTACATCTGCTCCTTAAAGTCGCCGATTTCCTCGCCGCTTCGATTTTCAACACCCACAAAGCACACCGTCCGGGAAACTCCGCCCTCCCCGTCGATCGTTGTATGCGATGCCTGATGCACTGTGCTGGACGACTTGGCAAGAAGCCGACATACGGATTCGTCAATGAGTGGCTTCCATGTTTCGGCGCCCGCAGTATGGCTGCCAACCATATCCTTGTCGTCTTGCTTCAGCACTTGGGCATGCTGATGGTTGCGACAACCGACACTGCTTAAAATCGCAGCGATACCACACAATAAGCCGACGATGATCTGGTAGCGTGCCATGGCCCGATGGACTCCATTCCCTGGCAACAGCCCCTTTCGATCAGACATCCTGTCCGGCGAATAGCACAGATGGCTTGCGGATTGTTGCTCTACAGTAAGGATATCGGCTTTTGGCGTGTCGCTGAAAGACCGGTCGCAACACGTTCATTGAAAAAAGGCCCCGCCGAAACGATCGGCGGAGCCCAGGAAGGAGTATTCATATCCCCAATAATCGCAAAATGCGATGGTTAGGTAGTTTTGGGGTGTGAGGGAATGTCCAAGGTCATGTCTGCGAACGGGAGGGCGATTTTCAGCTGAAACTCGCAGCTTCCCCCAAGTTTTTCTGCCACTTCCGCAAGCTGCATGCTCCCCACGGCTCGGTAGGCGTCCACAAGCTCGCGCCACGCGAAACCGCGAATCGGCCATGGCATGATTCTGGCGGCCTTTTCAAGATGAGTCACCGCTTCCGTAAACTTGCCCACTTGCTTGAGGGCAATCCCGCGCATCAACTCGGTCGGACCATTGAGAGGTCCGGCATCGGTAATTTTTTCCAATTCAACGATCGCTCGTTCTGGCATCCCCAAATCAAGATACCCGTCAGCGGACAGGAGACGTCGCACAGTTTTGGGGGTCATTTGAATTCGCATGGTACTCGCTCCCTTTTTGAGACAGGTAAAAACCTGATTGTTGTCGAACTGACATCAAATCATAGGCAACTGCCGCGCCAATTACGCATCCGATTTTATTTTTTTCTGTAAGTCGTTTATCAGCATGACATTGCAATGACACGGCTGACTGCAGGACGGTTCGTCCTGCCTGCCAAATCTACAAAACATGACGTTTCAATTCCTAAAATCCTCACAGACTACCCGGCGTTTTATCACCGCAATTGCACTTTCTACACGATTCGATGAAAAGTGGCAGGTATTCGGCAGTCGGAGCAATTCCCTCCGCTGATCGACAACAATTCGGCGTACAACTGACCGCTAGCCCGGAATCGATCGGCTCGGGCTCGTGAAAATATTCGGCGTTGTTGGCACCCCTGGAAATTACACGACGTTCGTCGCACTGCGAGATTTGACTGATGCTGGAGTTGCTGACCGGAGGCTATCTGACCGCTGCCGTGTTGTCTTGCGCTATCGCTCCCCTGATTCGCAAATGGGCGCCTGCGTTGGGTTTGATTGATCTGCCAGGTCACCGAAAGGTGCATGTGTTGCCAACTCCTCGTGGAGGTGGAATCGCGATTTTTCTGGGATTTCTGATTCCAACTGTCACCGTGGTCGTTGCGTGTTTGATCAGTAGCCCACGGTATCTGGCTGCCATCGATTTGGTTGTGGAATCGATTCATGAATCACCCGAACGGATGGCTCAGTTTCTGGCAATCGGAATTGGAGCCTGTGTCTTGTTTCTGACAGGGCTTGCTGACGACCGCTGGAATCTGTCTTGGAAATTTCGCCTGGGACTACAGCTTGCCGTCGCGGTCAGCGTGGTCGCCGCCGGGGTTCGAGCGACCGTGTTTGTGAGTCAGCCCTGGTTCGGATTTTTGGCGACGGTGGTTTGGATTCTGGTACTGACCAACGCGATGAACTTTCTGGACAATATGGATGCGTTGTCCGCCGGAATTGGTTTGATCGCGTCGCTGATCTTTGCTGCCATTCTGATCGTCATGGTCAAAACTCCGGCATGGTCAGTGGCGGTACCTTTGCTGATGTTGGCTGGATCGCTTTCGGGATTCCTTGTGTGGAACAAACCTCCTGCCAGTATTTTTATGGGCGACTGCGGAAGCAATCTCATTGGATTCCTGCTGGCAACCTTGACAGTCACCGGGACGTTTTACGAAACCACTGGAAGTCGGCACGTCATGCTCGCTCCGCTGTGCGTGATGGCTGTGCCGTTGTACGATTTTTGCACGGTCATCGCCATTCGCCTGTCGCAGCGACGAAGTCCCTTTCATGGAGACAAGAGTCATTTCTCACATCGTCTTGTAGAGCTTGGGATGAAGCCGGCGCATGCAGTGCTGACCATTCATTTGACGACCATGATGACCGGTCTGGGTGGCCTTCTACTTTACAAGGTGCCGGATTGGACCGGAGCGGCTCTCGTGCTGGCATTGATTTTCTGCGTGCTGGCGGTGATCGCAATTCTGGAAACGGTGGGGAGAAGATCGGTCAATGAGTTTCAGGAACGACAGAAGAGTCTGGACCTGACGATCCTCAGCCCGTAACAAAGAAGACCCCTGTCGCATGCAATTGTCAGTTTCCATGTTAGCTTTCGCGTTCCTGACCGCGGGGTTTCTCTGGCCGACAGAAGAGGCCGTGGCCGGTGAAGGACTGCATCTGGTTGTGCTCTGGATGTTGTTGGGATTGTTCCTTGCTGTCCAGCGCTGGCGATTTCCGGGGGATGCGAAAGAGGCCTGCCGCTCGATTCGATGGCTGGATCTGGGCATCTTTTTGATCGTTGTCGGCCATCTCATTTCCACGATCGTCGTCTTTCGACTCGAAGGTGATCGCCGCGCGGCGTTGAATCTGACGTTTGAATGGATGGGTCTCGGTGTTGCCTGGTGGATCCTGCGTTCGCTGTTTGTCGATCGTCGCGTTGCGGCTCAGGGTGTCGCGGTGATCGTGGCGATTTGTGTGGGACTAAGCTGTTTCGGCATCTGGCAGCATCACGTGTTTTATGCGGAACAGTCGGCATGGTATCGCGGATTGCGGAGTGAACTTGATCAGGCGATCGCCAGTACCGATGCGTCGCAGTTCTCGCGACGCGCCGAGATCAGTCGGCTGTTTCAGGAGCAACAAATCCCCATGCAGGGCTCCGCGCGCGTCGCCTGGGAAAATCGACTGCTGAGCAGTTCAGAACCATTCGCGACATTTTCACTGGCCAATACGCTGGCGGGAATTCTGGCGGTGGGCCTTGTGCTCCTGCTGGGACAGGCGTCTTTAACGAGCGGTGAAAAGAAGCGAATTTCCTGGCTCGGCATGGCGCTGCTGACCCTTCAGGTTTCTTTGATTGGCTACTGTCTAATCCTGACGAAAAGCCGATCCGCATGGCTGGGAGCTTGCGTTGGAATCGGCATTCTCGTCGTCTTGCGCAATCGCGTGTCAGCGGTGCAGCACGGCTTCCGCTGGCTGCTGGCCGGAAGTTTGGCCCTGGCGGTGATTATCGGTTCTGCCGCAGTTGTCGGTGGGCTCGACAAGGAGGTGATTCTTGAGTCACCGCGATCTCTGCAATTTCGACTGCTGTATTGGACCGGCACGTTGAAGATGCTCAGGGAACACCCGCTGGCGGGCGCGGGTCCGGGAAATTTCCGCCAAGTGTATCTTCAGTACAAGGCGGATGAAACCAGCGAAGAAATCCGCGATCCGCACAACGCATTCCTGGACGCATGGTCGTCTAGTGGGTTCATCGGACTCGCGGGATTGGTGCTCATCGTGGGCTGGATGTGCTGGTGGCTGATGAAGCAACCGCGAGATCCGAAAATTCCGGTCGAAGCAAAGTCCCGTAACTCTCAACAATTGTGGAGTGCGTGTGGTGGACTCATCCTTGGATTCCTGCTGCAGGCGATGTGGACCTGGCTGAATGGCTCAGACGAATGGATCGACACGCCGGCAAAAATGTTGTTGCTTGCCGGAATCCCACTGCTGCTGATGCAGGGAAGTTTGTCGCTGCGACAAATTGACGGGGCAGCCTGCCTCGCCGCTGCTTCAGCCATGATCGTCAACTTGCTCGCGGCAGGTGGCTTTGAGATGCCAGCCGTGATGATCACGTTGATGTTTTGTCTGGCCGCAGGAGCCTCGCAATCGACTCAGGCAAACGGCCGAATTGCGGTACAACGGCCCATGGGCGGGCGCGTCGGCAGCCTCATCTTCGCCAGCATGTGTCTGGGCGGATTCGTCGGCGTAGTCAGGTTCGGACTTCTGCCGGTGACAGTCTCCCGTCATTATCAGGAACTTGGAAATATGCTGCTCCGCGACATCCAGTACCCTTCGCGAGCCCTTGACAATTTTCAGCGGGCGATTGCCGCAGACCCGAAAAATGTGACTCCGCGCCAACGAATTGCCGAGGTTGCGTCGTACCGACTTTCGGAACTTGTGGCGTTACACGCGGCTGAAAATACTGAAAATCTGTCATACCGCGAACTGAATACGGAGGAGCACGGCCTCGTTGATCAAGGTTTACTTGCCTCTGACGAACTGATTTGCTGCGATCGCCGTAATGTTTTCGCCTATCGTTTGCGTTCGGATGTGCGGTGGAATGCCAGCCAGTTGACCGACGATTCAGAATTGCGGGAACTGGCGCTGCAGGATTTGCAGACTGCCGCCATGCGGTATCCTTCGTCGGTCGATGTATGGTTGCACTTGGCTGAACGCCTGGATGCGATGGGCGACAGTCACCGGAAATCGGCACAGGTTGCCGTCGATCGTGTCTTGCAGCTGGACGAGATCAATCACAAATGGGGCCATGCAGATCGATTTCTAACCGATACGCAACTGGCTACAGTGAGGCGAATCAGGGGCGACGAGCCGGAGTTTTAGGTCGATGTTAGCCGAGATCGAAAAATGAAGAATCCACTACTGGTTGTTTGTTTGATGCTGGTGATCGGCGTGACTGTGGTCGCCGTGATCGTTGTCGTTGGGAATCGCGCCGAGCCGAATCCTCTCGATATCATCGCGGGTCTGAAGAAGCCTGTCGTTTTTGAAGGGCACGACCTAAAGGCAGGGGCATCGAAGACGCCGACAGAAGCCCCCGAGATTTCGGAAAAAGGACCGTGGCCGAAAGCCGTCTATCCCGAAACGTCTTACGCCTTCGGACGAATGGCAGTCCACGCGCCAAACGAGCACACCTTCAAAATTCGTAACGAAGGCGAAGCGGATTTGATCATGCAGGAAGGGAAACCAACATGCAAATGTACGTCGTTTGAACTGGAATCACGGGTGTTGAAACCTGGGGAAGAAACCAATCTCAATATTCACTGGCATGCGGGGTCCGCGCCCGACCGAATGTTTCGTCACGGCGGCCCGATTTATACGAACGATCCCAAATCTTCGACTATCAATTATACGGTTGAGGGCGCGATCGATATGCCGGTCGAGTTATTGCCGAAGATCTGGAACGTCGGAAACATTACTGTTGAAAAATCCGGAACATTTCGCGCAGTGATCGCGTCACGGCTCGCGGATCAGTTGGAAGTTGAATCCGTGGAAAGTCCTTCTGGCAAGGTCACGGCGGAAATCACCCCGATGAATCCTGAGGAGCTGGCGACTGAGCATTGGGTGAAGGGATTCCATATCAACGTGGAGATCGCTGCCGACATTCCCGTTGGCAAGTTTGACGAAGAACTAACCATTCATCTGCGGGGTGTTGAAGACGTGCCGTTCCTCAAGGCGCAGTTGTTAGCGAGGAAATACGGCAACTTCATCGTTCAACCATTTCAGGGAGCACTATTTCTCCCTGATGAGATGCTGCTGCAACTCGGCCAGTTTCCTGCATCCGAAGGACGATCTGCCAGGCTGCTGCTGATTGTGGATGAGAAAGAAATGACGGAACCATTTGAGATTACGGACGTTGAAGCTGATCCTCCGTTTTTGAAGGCCGCACTGGAACCGCTCGGGAAGCCCACCGGAACGATGCATCGGTACATTCTTGAGATTTCCGTCCCCCCGGGACGGCCTCATGTGCAAAAGACCAACACAAAACGCGGCCACTTCACGCTGCACACGAATCATCCCTCGAAAGAGTCGATTCAGGCCGACATCCTGATGAATTCGAATTGAGACAAAGGTTTGCTTATCAGGGCGAAACCGTGATCGTGTGCAGAACACGCAGTTTGCGGCGTCTTCCCAGTCTTCCGATGCGGCCTTGGCTGACCGATTTCGTGGCAAACAGCCGGAAATTCGGCCCCATGTGCGATAGAAAAACTGCACAATCACGTCTGATGGGCACCGTCGAACCCCGAGGTCGCACGGCAAAACTCCCATTTTTCACGGATTTCTCAGTCCCGCCTCCACATGTTCCGGTCATTTTTTCATCTCATCGCAATCACTCTATTCGGCTTGTTCTTGTCGAAGTCGGCTTTGGCGCAGGTTCAAACCGGCGGAACGGTGGCGGCCAATGCGTCCGAGGCTAAGGTGCGTTTGAGTGTGGAAAAGCTGTCAAACGCCTCGTTTGCGAAAAGGCAGCAGGCCGCCAAGGAACTTCTGAGCGTCGGCCCCGAATCTGTCGCCGTCCTGGATTCCCTGACCGAAACATCCTTCGGCGAAACGCGAAATCGGCTCAATGTCCTGCTTCCTGTATTGCGAAAGCGCTTGTTTGACGATCAGCTCGCTGCGTTTCTGAAAACCCCTTCCGCTGAGATCGCCGAGCGTCTTCCTCAGTGGGAACGCTACAAAGCAATTTGCGGCGATGATGAGAATGCGTTACGCAACTTCGGCGAAATTCTCAACGCGGAACGCCTCCTGTTTGCCACGCGATTTTTCTATCCGCGAGATCTGCCGACACTCCTGGAAACTCGTACGCTCGCACTGGAAAAAGAATTCCATGGACGAGTCGATGAGGAGTTTCCCGTGGCGTCAGTTGCCGCAGTGATGCTGCTTGGAAGCGAGTCGGAAACACGACTGGTCAGGACGACATCGTACAATATTTCGCGGGCCTTCGATGATCCTCGTTTCAGTCAGTTGATCAGCGATGGAATCCATAAGGATTCGCTGCGGGCGATTGCTGAATCGTGGATTGTTCGTCCGGGGATTGCAGCTTCACGCCCATTACTGTTTTCGATGCAACACAATCTGGCATCCGGCCGCACGGTGGCGCTGCGAATCATCGAAAGTAAGTCCGTCCGGCCTGATATCGAACTCGCGCTGCTCTGCCTCGCAAAACTCGACAGCCAGCAGGATCTGTCCCTGATCGAAAGTCTTTTTGCGGACGAGACCGTCCTTTGGCCACGTGCCGGTCAGGTCGTGAAAATCCAGGGTCGCGCCGCCGCGTTCACAGAACAAACCCGCGATGTGGCACTCGCCGTCGCCGCGTACTTGCATGGCCTCATGCCGACGGATATCGGTTTCAGCGATGCTCGGACGTCGCCCACAACGTTGTTCGCGATCGATTCCCTTGGCTTCAACAGTGACATTGCAAGAGCCAATGCACTCGCCGCTTATCGCAGACAGACGAAGTAATATTGTCGCACCGCATCTGATTTCAACGCACAATTTTGCTTCAGCCAGCAAACACATCGAGTGCAACGCTTTCGGCTGGTACCAGGCCAATAGTTTGCGCTCGAAGTGAGAGTTGCCGCAGTGCGTCTCGACCGACTTCACCAAGATCGATCGTCCAGTCGTTGACGTAGAGATCGACGTGTTGCATGAGGACGGCGTCGTCGAATTCCTGAGCGTATTGCCGCATTGTTGGAAGTGCGGCCGCAGGATTGTTGAGGGCGAGGTTGAGGGAATCGAGGATGACGGCCTGAACAGTCGAGATGACTTCAGCGCCCAGACTGCGGCGGGCGACGATGCCGCCGAGAGGCAACGGACACGAGGTTTCTCGTTCCCAGCGTGTTCCGAGATCTTCAACAAGCCCCAGCCCTTCGTTCTGCCACGTGAAGCGGCCTTCGTGGATGCAGACGCCGAAATCGGCGCGGGCTTGTTTGAGTTGCAGCATGATGTCGGAGAACACGGTGTGCCGAATCTCTGTCGTCGCTGGATAAAAGAGCTTAAACAACAGAGTCGCAGTCGTGTGCTGGCCTGGACACAACGTGATTTGTTCCGGCCGCGAAGGAGTTTCTCCGTTTCGCGCCGACAGCAGCAACGGGCCGACTCCGAATCCGAGGGCGGAGCCGGATGGCAGGACAACGGTCTCATCCGCCAGCAGCAGGGCGGCATGGAAACTGGTCTTGGCGACGTCAAATTCGCCAAGGAACAAACGATCGTTGAGTTGCTGAATATCAATCAACTCGATGTTGAACGTCAGACCACGCCAGTCCACCTGACGCATCATCAGACCGTGGAAAGCGAATGTGTCGTTCGGACAGGTCGAGATGCCGAGGTGGATTGTGGTCATACGATTGTGGCTTGCGAGAAAAATTTTTGTTTGACCCGACGCCAGCGGCGAGGCGAAACCAGAGAAACCTCGCCGGTGCAGATCAGGTTAAACAAAATCGCAGGTGTTTTGGAATGCAAAAACGGTGTTATATGTAACGCGGTCAGAAATGAGGCTGAAAACATCCTGCGATTGTCCCCTCTCCTCCCCGCAATTGATTTTCCAAATTCCTGACATGGAAACACGACAGGTCAGGCAGGAAAGCCTGACGTACTTCCGACAGTAATTCTCCGCTCAATGCTTAAGGAATTGGACAGCGTCCCCGCGACCGAACGGCAACTCTGGTCGCACGGCCCGCACCGCTTTTATTCTCGCACCGCCCTGCTATAAAACCGCGAGTATCGATTCTCACTCACTCGCGCATTCAAAATCCCGACTGCGCGTCCACCCAATAACCGGAGTCAATCAATGACAAACTACCCAGATGACGAGGACGGTGCCGTGTTGGCTGATCTTGCCGAGCATGGCATCGATATGACGCAACCCCTGCTGATTGAGTTCGCGATCGACGCACCGGACGAAGCGGCGTCGATTGCCATCGACAAGGCAATTTCAAAGGCGGGCTACGTTTCCGAAGTTGTGTACGACGAGGGTGAGCCGGACGAGGACGACGAAATCGATCCCGACGAAGAAGAATTCGGTCCATCGTGGACGGTGTATGCCAAGGTCGAAATGGTTCCTGAATACAAAGAGATCATTCGTATTCAGGTAGAACTTAGCCGGCTAGCCGATCCGCACGAAGGTACCTGCGATGGATGGGGAGTGATGCTCGAGGAATAGATCGAATTCAGTTGCGAGACACAAACTCATCGGTGTTCAGGATCACACGGGCGACGCTGGTCCAGGCTGCAAGTTGAGTTGCGGAGAGTCCGGCATCAGCGTGTTTGACAAAACTGGCGACATCAGCGGCGTTGGATTCGAAGCGTGACAATTCGCGGCTGTGGAAGTTCAGCAGTAGATCCAGTTCGGTCTGAGAAGGCTTGCGAGTCAGGCAGGATCGGAACATTTGCATGCAGCGATCAGAGTCCGATATCAAAGACTCTGACGTCAGAATTCGGCGGGCCAGTTCCTCGCACAATTCGGTGAAGACCGGATCATTAGCCAGTGTCAATGACTGGAGTGGCGTGTTGGAACGGACGCGCACCGTGCAGACTGTGGAGAAGTCCGGCGCGTCGAAGGTGGACAGCAACGGATACGGAGCGCTGCGATAAAACATTGTGTACATTGTGCGACGGAAGCGGTCGGGGCCGGTGCTTGTCGGCCAGCTTTTCTTTGACTGAGTGAAATCATAGATGCCATCCGGCTGCGGCAGGAAAATGCCTGGCCCGCCGAGTTTCTCGGAGAGCAGGCCCGCCGCTGACACAGCCATGTCACGCACGATTTCTGCTTCGACGCGAATGCGATTCTGCCGCGACAGCAGCCGGTTGCCGGGATCGATGGTTTCCAGTTGAGCGATCGCAAGCGGATCAATGTCACTCCGCTGACGGTATGTCGAGGAGTTGACAATCAGTCGATGCAAATGCTTCTGTGACCAGCCGTGGTCCATGAATTCAGCTGCCAGCCAGTCGAGCAATCCCGGATGAGAGGGCGGCGTGCTCTGAAAGCCAAAGTCGTTTTCCGTTGCGACAAGTCCCCGACCAAAGTACCGCGCCCAAATTCGATTCACGGTGACTCGCGCGGTGAGAGGATTGTCCCGTGACACCAGCCAGCGGGCGAGATCCAGACGATTGGCAAACATCGTTGTGCTCGCTGCGTTGAGTGCTTGTGGAACTCCTGGAGTCAACGCGCCGCGATCCTGATCAGGGCTCAGGAAGTCCCCGCGTTTCAGCAGGAACGTGTCGGGGACTTTGGCGGCATCCTTCATGACCATCTGCTTGACAGGCGCAGTAGTGCTGGGAAGCTCCGACTTCAGTTTCGTAATTCGCTGCCGGAGTTCCCCGATCTGGATGGCCACCGGATCGGATTCTTCCGCCTTGATCACAGAAGCTGTGGAGATATCAGCGGACTTCATTGTTTTCTGAAGTTCCGCGAGTTCCCTTTCCAGCGATTGCAATTCGCTGAATTTCTGCTGTTGCTCGGCCGACCAGCCGAAGATTTCGCCCTCTTTGACGGCAACCGTTTCGCTCAGATTGTTGGCGTCCGCGCAGGCATTGAAGAAAGCATACAGCCGGTAGAATTCTTCGTGACTGACGGGGTCAAACTTGTGGGAATGGCACTGCGCGCAGCCGATGGTCAGCCCCAGCCAGACGGCTCCCGTCGTGTTGACGCGATCGATGATCGCTTCATGGCGGAACTGATCGGCTTTGACGCCGCCCTCTTCGTTGATCATGGTATTGCGATGGAACCCGGTCGCGACCTTTTGCGGCAATGAGGCCTCCGGAAGCAGATCGCCTGCCAACTGAGCGATCGTGAATTCATCAAACGGCATGTCTTCATTCAGAGCATGAATGACCCAGTCACGATACGGCCACATCACTCGCGGGCCATCGATCGTGTAGCCGTTCGAATCCGCGTACCGGGCCTGATCCAGCCAGTGACGTCCCCAGCGTTCGCCGTAATGAGGATTGCTCAGGATGCGATCGACAAGTTGTTCGTAGGCATCCGGTGGCGTGTCCAGCAGAAACGCATCCGTTTCCGCCACCGTCGGCAGCAGTCCAAGCAGATCCTGATAGAGGCGACGGATCAGCGTTTCATTGTCGGCAGATTCCGATGGTCTCAGCGATTCCGCATTTAACCGTTGCAAAATGAACAGGTCAATCTCATTTCGGCACCATGCGGAGTCCGGAAGCGCTGGCGTCGCGGGACGCTCGACACGTTGGAATGCCCAGTGCTCCTTGTAGTCCGCACCTTCAGCAACCCATTGCTTGAGAATCGCGATTTGTTTCTCAGACAATGGCTTGTTGGCATCAGCCGGAGGCATGCGTTCATCGGGATCGGTCGAGCTAATCCGCGTCACCAGCGAACTTTTGTCCGTGTCTTTCGGGACAATCGCCTCCATTTCGATCGCCGAACTGCGGAGATCCAGCCGCAAATCCGCCTCACGTGCGTCGGCGTCTGCGCCGTGACACTGAAAGCAATGATTCGACAGAATCGGCCGCACATCGCGGTCAAAATCGACCGGGGGACGCGACGTTGCCTGAGGCTCCTCAGCGGTCAAAGCCACCGTGCTAATCAGGAGATGCAGGCCGACGAGGCTGATTCTGATGGCGAGTTTCATGAGATTCCTATAGTCGGCGCGGGACGGAGGCGAGGTTTGGTCGGGGAAGATTCGACGGCTGCCCGGAAAACGCGACGCAAGTCATTGTCCATGATCGGCGATGTGTTTCAAGCCTTGGTAATCTGCCCTTCGGTTTGCGGTGTCGCGGGACCATCGCTTCAGACCGTCAATTTCTGCGTGTGGGCCTGTCCGCGAATAAGCTCGCGAATTGGGTGAGGCATGATTCTGTTCTACCACCGGTGAAAATCCCGTCGGCGGAGCGACGGGTGTACAGTACACCCGTCGCTCCGCCGACGGGAGAGCCCAACGCCGCAAACTTGGCAGCATTCGGGATCGAGAAGTTGATTTTGGACAGGTTCCAAGTGCTGGCACTCGGAGGGCTGACGCCCTGCCGCTCGCCGTTTTGGCTGTGCGCCACTTGAATTGTCACTGCGGACTGCAAAAATCGATAAAGGCCATCACAAAACGCGACCGGAGGTGGTTTGATCGGCAAGCAGGCGGCGTCTCTATCAGTTGCCGATGCGGGGTCGAGTTTACCGACTGGGCCGGGTCAGAGTCGTGCATGACTTACAGCGGAATCGCGGTTGGCATTTTGAGATAACTGCTCTGAGATGCAGCGATGCATTTCCCATTTTCACAGATGTGGGTATTATTGAGAGACTGGAGATCCTGCTGGGCGAGGGCGTCTTGGGAGCGCACGGCAGGTGGCGGTGATTCGCAAGTGAGTGCGACTGATTTTTTATTGTTCTAGAAAGGCCAAACATGGTTCGACATCTTTCCCGCTGCAGATTTTTGGCGGTGACCACATTGATGGCACTGCTGGGAACTCATGCAGTCGCTCAGGAGGCTGCAACGCCTCCCAAGCCTGATTATCCTGCCCACGACAAGATTCTCGAAGGTTATGAAAAGGTCGTGACCAAGCCCAACATCAAGTCGATGTACACGCTTTGGACGCGACAAAAAGACGGACAAATGTACGCGGAACTGCCACGCGGGTTTGCTCAGAAGAAGTATTTCATCGCCACGACAGTTGCGAGCGGGGAAACGTATGCCGGACTACAGGCCGGGGACATCTATGTCTACTGGCGCCAGTACGACAAGCATCTGGCATTGATAACACCGGAAATTGAATATCGAGCGACCGGTGACAAAGAAGCAGAATCTTCGGTCAAGCGACTGTTTACCGACCGTGTACTTCTTGAAGTTCCGATCGTGACGATGGGGCCAGGTGGCGGGCCAATCATTGACATGGACGCGATGCTGGTGAACAACCCCGGACTGAGCTTTTCTCCTTCGGCCATCAACCAGGGTCTGACTCGCAATGGAGTGTATACCATCAAAACCGCGAAGGCGTTTGAGAACAATGTCGAGATCGCGTTCGAGGTGCCTGATAACGGCGGCGTACTCAAGATCCTGCACTATTCGATCAGCGACATTCCAGACAGCACTGGTTACAAGCCTCGCGTTGCTGATAGCCGAGTCGGATACTTCACGACAACGTACATCGACCTGGCGAATTACAACGACCGTGAGACGCGTGTTCGATATATCAATCGATGGCATCTGGAGAAGGCCGACCCGAAGCTGCAGCTGAGTCCTCCGAAGAATCCCATCGTGTTCTACATTGAGCACACGACGCCTGTCCGCTACCGTCGCTGGGTACGGGAAGGGATTCTGTCATGGAACAAGGCGTATGAAAAAATCGGCATTGCCGACGCGATCGAAGTCTACTACCAGGACGACGTCACCGGCGCTAACATGGACAAGGATCCGGAAGACGTCAACTACAACTTCGTCCGCTGGCTGAACAATAACGTTGGCACGGCGATCGGGCCCAGCCGCGTTCATCCGCTGACTGGTCAGATTTTGGATGCGGACATCATTCTGACGGACGGCTGGATTCGTCACTATCAGAAGCAATTCACCGAGTCTCTGCCCAAGGTGGCGATGGAAGGTTTCGGACCTGATACGCTGGCATGGCTCGCTGATCATCCAAATTGGGATCCGCGAATTCGTCTCGCGCCACCTTCGATGAGAAAGTCGATTTCGCAGGAGATTGGAATTCAATCAAGCCTGCCGTACGCGGGCCATCCGATGTCCAACGTAGACACGCGACTGCTGGGCAATGACGAGTTCGACGGGCTTGTTGGTCGATCAAGTCAGGTGAACGGCATGTGTCTGGCCGCTGAAGGAATTTCCTTCGACCTCGCCATCATGCGAATGACGTTTGACATGCTCCATGCTCCGGAAGACACACCTGCCGACGATGATAAAAAGGCAGAGGAAAAGAAGGAAACGAAGGAAGAGAAGAAAAAGGAAGAGCCCGGAGAGCAGATGCTGGACGGCATGCCGGAATCTTTCGTCGGTCCGCTCGTCGCTCATCTGGTATCCCACGAAGTTGGGCATACGCTGGGACTGCGGCACAACTTCAAGGCCTCCAGCATCCACACGCTGGCAGAAATTAACAGTGACGCAGTGAAGGGCAAGCAGCAGCTCGCCGGGTCCGTCATGGACTACATCGCCGCGAATATTCGCCTCGATTCCGGCACCGAGCAGGGCGATTACAGTATGACGGGTGTTGGTCCTTACGACTTCTGGGCCATCGAGTATGGCTACACATTTGGCGACCTGAAGCCCGTGCTGGCCCGCGTGGCTGAGCCAGAACTTGTGTACGCGACGGATGAAGACACCGGCGGACCAGATCCCCTGGCTCGTCGCTATGACTTCTCCAAAGATCCGCTCGATTTCGCGGAAGAGCAAATGCGACTGGCGAAGTACCATCGCGAACGCCTGCTTTCGACCTTTATCAAAGAGGGCGACAGCTGGGATCGGATCCGATACGGCTACGAGCTTGTGCTTTCGCTCCAGACGCGGTCGATGTCGATGATGTCCAACTGGGTTGGCGGTGCGTTTGTGAATCGTGACAAGAAAGGCGATCCAAACGGAAGGTCACCAATCGTGGTTGTTCCTGTGGAGCAGCAGCGCAAGGCACTGAACTTTGTCACAACAAACGCCTTCCATGATGAATCCTTCGGGCTGACCCCGGAATTGACCACGGCGATGGGCCTGGACAAGTGGTCGGACAACATGTCGTCGATGATGGAAGAATCGACCTGGCCGATTCATGATCGCATCATGGGGATTCAAGCGTCTGTATTGACGGGGCTGATGAATCCGACGACCCTGAAACGAGTTTATGACAACGAAACCCGCGTGCCAGCGGACCAGGACTGTCTCACTCTGCCGGAGATGCTTGACACTGTGTCGAAGTCCATCTGGACAGAACTGGATGCCAAAACCGAAGGCGAGTACAACGCCCGCAAGCCGTTAATCTCCAGTCTGCGACGCAGTCTTCAGCGAGAGCATGTGGAGCGACTGATCGATTTGACTCTGCCCGGTGGCTCATCCGGTGCGGCAGGTCTTGCGATCTCCAGTCTCTCGGCCGAACAGTTACGCGGTATCGTGAAGAAGATCGAAGCGGCGCAGTCAGCTTCCGCAGACAAGCACGATCCCTACACGACGGCTCATCTTTCGCAGGTCAAGGAACGCATTACGAAGGCGCTCGATGCCGACTACATCCTGAATCCAGGCAAGAGTGGCGGTTCCGGAGGAGTAATTCGGCTCATCCTTGGTCGCGACCAGAATGAGCTGCAGACACCGGCGGAACCATAGCACCCCATGCGCAAGTTAAATGGCATAATCGCAGGAATCACAATCAGGGGAGTGACGTCCCCGGTCGCCGCAAACCCGGCGAGCGGAGCGGCGTAAGCCTTCCGAGTCAGAAGCGGGCAACTCGGTGGGCTGACACCCACCGCTCGCCTTAACTCCCTGCTGATTGTGGCCAATTTAGGGTTCATCGACGCGCGTGATTCGGACAACCAGTTGCAATTCTGACGAACCATCGACGTCGTCAGAAAACTCAGATAGGCTCGTGAGCGACGCAATCAGCGTCGGTCGTCCGATTTTTACGCGGCAGAAACCTTCTGCATTGTGCCTGCCAAGGACAAAACGATCAATTTTGCCTGCCTGGTCCCAGTCCTGGACCTTTGTGTCGCGACCAGTGACCTGAGAGCCGAAGTTCAGATCGAGTTGTTCGACAGCGTCCGATTTTTCGCCGGCAGACGGAGAGCCAGGAAGTGAGCTGATTCGCGCCTGAAGAATCAGGCCCAGATGCAGAATCCGCACCTGCGGACTGTCTCCGCTGGAACCAGTTCCAACAACCGGTGTTGAACCCGTGATCACCGGAGTTTCTTTGCCCGACGACATATGCGTCGCAACATGCTCGCGGCACAACATCGTGCCGTGATATCCAGACTCGTTCTGGCAGAGTGTTGAGAGTTGTTCCATAACTTTGGATTCGTCAAGCGGCCCGTCGAGGAGCCCCTTCAATTGAATCTGAGCGGCCTCATCCAGCGGCAACCACCAGGCTTCCAGCTGATAAGTACCCTTTTGAACAGCCATGTCTGTCAGCGATTTCAGAAATTCGCCGATCTCAAGATGCACGGCTGCAGTCTGCCGAATAATCAGGATGTCGCCAAACGACGTGATGTCGCCCGCGCCCCCGTTGTTGCTCCATGTCTCGGACGCGACGATTGTCTGAATGATGCCTAAGATTGTTTCCGCCCCAACGGTATTTCCAGCCGATGCGTTTTGGACAAACGGAACGGTCGAAACACGGCCCATGCCACCGCCAGCCATGCCGCCGCCGCCAAAACCGCTGCTGACACCACCGCCTCCGCTTGGGTCGCCTGACGACAAATGCGCAAGCCCGTTGCCAGGCAGCGAGTTGTTCACCGACAGGAGCGGCTGTTGCGACGCAACCAATAGGGAGACGTCGTAAAATTTTGTGACGAGTGGCTCATTCTGTTTGGCGTCGTCAGCCACCACGGACGTTGACAGTCCCAGCGAAAAGTCCTGCGATCGAGCGGACGACAGAACCATAGAGAAGACGAAAATAAACGAAATCAACAGCGAATTGACACAGCGAATCATCAAGCGTTCCTTTGAGAATGGAGTCATGGAGACACGTGTCAAACGGCATCCCTGTGTACTGATCCGGGAGAATTTCGGCAAATAGTCTCTTTTAGTCCGACCACGCATGGACCGCCATCACCGGGCAGCGAGCATGTTCGACGACCTGTTCGGTAGTGGAGCCTCGCAGAGCGTCAAAAAAACCGTGGCGTCCCGAGGTGGTCATGACGATCAGATCGACGGATTCCGTTTGCGATTCTTCAAGAATCGCGGTCACCGCTGAACCGCTGCGGTTGACCCATTTCCATTTGACTTTGTCTTCGTTTGGCAGTCGCAGAGCTGGCTGAGCGGCGGCATCTCCGACGTGCAGCAGACGAACTTCGCAGGGGCCGTCCGACAACGCTCGAATCAGATCGGTAGTGACTTCCACAGCTGGCGACGAATCCGGATCCAGATCGACGGGCACCAGGATCCTCTTCAACTGACACTCACCGGTGGCTTCTGACACAAAACCACGGCTGCCAAAGGGAATAAAGAGAGTGGCTCCATCCGTGCGGTTGTTGATTTGCCCGGCTATCGAGCTGTGCAGCCAGCGATCAAGCCCATGCCGCTGATGAGTGGCCAGCACCAGCAGATCTGCCGGTACACGTTCCAGATGATGCACGATGCCGTCAGTGGGATTACCGTCGGCCAGCGAAGACTTGGAAATCTGAACACCCAGTTTCGCGACATCCGTTCGAGCGGCGTCCGGCGGCAGCATTTTCCACTTGATCAGCGTTTCCCGCACCGAAGGATACTGAGTCCAGTCTGGTCGTCGCTGCTCTTTGTCGATATGCAAAATCGTAAGTGATCCTTGCACTGAACAGACCAGTCGCAGGGCGTGTACAAACGCCACGTCACTGCCGTACGAAAAATCAGTCGGATGCAGAATCCTTGTGATCGAGATACCATAGCGATCATTCATGTTGGTCTCCGTAACGGGCGAGGTCAGGGCAGCGACTTCTTGAGAAATCAGAGACCACAGGTTAATCGAATTCCCAAAAGATCTGAAGGGTGGTTTGCGTTATCGGGCTGTTGATTTGGTCCAACGGGCCACAACAGGCCAGCCCAGGGGAACGCCCTCGTTATAGGCCATAAGTCTGTTGAGCATGTGTGGTCTCCGGCCCGAAGGCTCTGTAGGCGATTGCGAGGATATCGAGACGACGGATTTCACGCCAGATTGTGCGGACTCCGGGTGGCC
>Ga0154020_10003292_pt1 | contig 19506 bp, 8 predicted proteins | sample Klosneuvirus_201_FD_109709 | JGI IMG/M metagenome (GOLD analysis project Ga0154020, IMG submission 109709) | Active sludge microbial communities from wastewater, Klosterneuburg, Austria - Klosneuvirus_20160825_MG | ecosystem: Engineered > WWTP > Aerobic digester > Activated sludge | place... | reverse complement strand
GTCGATTCCAGGTTGGGTGGCGAACTCGCCGCGCGAAAACCAAATGGTCCTGCTTGCCCTGCGGCAGGTGCTTCAGGAGAATACAAATATTCGCGATGAATATTTACACGCGGATCCGATGCTGCTGGAGAACATGCGCATCATTTACACGGCATCGCATGATGAGTGCGCCAGTCCCCTGGAGCAGGCAGCTCTACCACATAGATCGATTGCCATGCTCAGGGAGTATTTGCAAATGGTGCAATTGCTCACGCCGTTGCGCAGTGCCATCCATGCGATGGGTCCCAAGACGACCTGGAGTCCGACCATGATCCTGCATCGGATGCAGGTGACGATGGGTGTTTTTCTCGGTCATCATGGCTGGCGCTTGAGTGGCGCGCTGTTGGCGTTTCCGACGGTGAGCCGTTGGGACGATCAATCGCCGTATCAATTCCACGTTAAGGTGACCGTCCGCAATGCACGTGTCCTGATCCCGAAGGAAGATGGGTATGGGGTTGAGCCTTCGCAGGATGAGGTGAAGCGGACCGAGGAGGCGCTGGAGTGGGTCTTGCAGGCATTGTTCATTTACAGCATCGAGCTGGGCTTGGGCAGGATCGAGTTTTGGTAACGGGAAAAAGGGGCAGGGTCAGCGCAAAAGACTCTGCCCTCAACAATGGAAATCAAACAAGGAGAGAATATGGATGCAGTATTGAATCAATTTCAGATGTATTTGATGAACAGGGATCGTTCCCCGAAGACCGTGCATGGGTACAGCAACGACTTGAGGCAGTTCGCGAAGTGGATGGCGCGTCCGTTGGAATCCACCACTGCGGCGGATGTTCGCGCGTATCGGGATCATCTCTTTGAAGTGGGTGCGAGCGCGAACACGATCAGCCGCCATCTCGCGTCGCTGGCTTCGTTCGGACATTGGGGTGAGACACGCGGTGGACTCTTCGCCGAGAATCCCGCGTTGTATGTCGAGAAGGTTGAGCTGTCCATGCTGGCCCCGCGCTGGCTGGACAAGAATCAAAAGCGCAAGTTGTTGAGTGTCATTGAAGAGGATGCGCGCGTGGCCAGGGAACGCTTTCCGCGATTATGGCTTTTGCGATTTCGGGATGCGGTGATGGTGCGGTTCCTGTTGAATACCGGATTGCGTGTGGGGGAGTTGTGCGATCTACGTATTTCCGATATCACGTTGGGAGAGCGCAAGGGCTCTGTCCTGGTGCGCAGAGGCAAGGGCAGAAAGCAGCGCATCGTGATGTTGATGAACGAGACGCGCAAGGAGTTGGCGGAGTGGTTGAAGATCCGTCCGCGGGTGCAGTCCGATTGTTTTTTCGTCGGGCAGGTGGGCGAGGCAATTCATCCGCGCCTGGTGCAGCGGGTGATGAAACGCTATGCTGAAGCTGCCGAGATCGAGGATCTGACCCCGCATGTGCTGCGTCACACATTTGCCCGCTCGCTACTTGACAGTGGCGCGACTCCCTTCGAGGTGGCGAAGCTGCTCGGTCACAGCAGTTTGGATTCCACTGCGCGTTACACCCAGCCCAGTGAGGAGGAACTCAGGAATGCAGTGGAGAGGTTGGGTGAGAATCTGTAATTTTTTGTTCCCCATGTTTATATTGTTATATTCAATCTGAAATAGCGAGAACAAAAAAACGAGACAGTCTAAAATTGTCTCGTTTTTTTGTTTAAGGAAAAGAAACAGGATCGTTTGTGATGTTTACACCAGCCAACTATTTCCAATATCCAAGGCTTGGGCAATAAAATATTCCTTTACTGTTGCCCAGGTGACGGGGAGCAACATGATTGGGTCAACGTCCAGTTCGGCATTTTCAAAATAGATTAGGCGTTTTACCGTCTGTGTTTCAAAGTCACGAACGGAAGGGTATTTTTGCGGAGCAAGATCGAACAGGCTGCGCAAGGGTATCTTCTGGCAAATGAAATACAGATCGTAGAAGTCCTTGCGCATCGCGCGGGAAAGTACCGCGTCAAGTTTCATCAGGGCGATATCTTCTATTGAAGCGAGGCGTACATCTTCCATTTCGACTAGTGGAGCAACGAGCGGATATCCATATCCATAAAAGCCCAGGCGGATATCCTTTACAAGATAGACCAAATTGCCCCATGACGAGTCTGCGAGAGTAGCATGGAATGAAGCAAGTGCGCTCCAACTGTATGCGTATCGTTGGGACATCTTCGGTGGGGGAGAAGAAATCGAGATCAACAGAATGGCGATGTCCGAGCTGGAGCGAGAGCGCGGTGCCGCCAGCCAAATAGAAGCGGGAACCGATTTCGGTTTTTGCGAATCCGCTTAACACAAGACGCATATCGTCAGTAACCGTGTTCCAGAATAATTCACTCACGCTTTGATCTCCAAAAGCAGCCGCCAAAAATCGAGGTGCGGGTGCGGGAGTCTTGCTTTTCCAAACTGTTTGATCCAATCCACGATCTGAATGCGCGGATATTGAGCAAACAGCCAGCGGATCTCGGCACGATTGCCAAACTGCAATGCGCGTTCGATAATGGTGGCTGAGTCACGTTGGGGATCCAATTGTTGCAGGTTATATTCCTGAAAAAAAGGCGCGAGCGTGACGGGGATAGTATTCGGTGACATGGATAAATTATACAACCTATGCGTTGATGAAAATCAGTTGGGACTAGGGCGAGATGCGTTCCCTCATTCTTTACTGGACGAATTAGATTTCAGTGTTGTCCGAAATTCAAGCCTTTTTATATTCCAAGCCAGTTGACTCGTGTGCCGTTCAGTTCTTTGTGGCGCTATGCCAGAGCCTTTAGGTTTTCTTCAGGGTCATCAACAGAGAACAGGTCTAATTCCTGGGAGAAGTAATCTGACAGCGCTTTGCGTAGCTGGTATTTTTTTTCAAGCCTGACAACTGCGGTGTAATAGCACTGAAGCATGAGCTGCAATCTTCATAATCAAAACAAAGATTTTGATATATCGGGAATCAAGTAAATCCAGGCATCTCCATAATAATGACACAAACCCAATTCGCCACGTAGGATCTCTTTTGACACCTTTTCTATTAGTCTTATGCCACATTTAGGGCAATAGATATTATTATTATCATCTTCATCTATTAAAATTGCCAAAATTGGCTTTGGATTAGCAAGAAAGTTCGCACATTCCCTCTCCAAGCCTTGAGCCTTAATGCGGTCAATCAACTTTTGTTTTGCCTCTTTATCCTCCGGGACATTTTTCATCAATTGTTCCAATTCAAATATTAAGGAAAGTTTTTCCTCAATCGGCAAACGGTATTTTTCAATCTGTGAAAAGATATTGAATTGTCGTTCGTAAACTTCTTTTGAAACTTCCGATTTTCCAAATAAGTCTTGAATCGTTCGAGCGCCAAATTCACGTGCTTTATTAGCCGCGTCTGCAAAAAAAATATCAGAGCCAAGTTCTGTTTTTACTTTATCGAGCCATCTTCTTGCAGCCATGAAGTTTTCAACTTTTTCAACTTCCCATAATCCAGATCTCCAACTGGGTGGTTGACCGAGAAATTCAGCAGACATGGTAATGAATAAACTTGAAATCCCTGTTGCCATCCAATCTTCTTGTATTTTTTCTTTTTCATAATTTATTTTTCCAGTCAGTGATTGGAGCGCAGAAGGATCATTAACACTTACTATTTCAGGTAATACCAATGGAGACCATAACCGCCAGAAGCATTCAAGACTTTCATTTTCGGCGAGAAGGTCACAGTTTTTACCCTTATCAAAAACCTCGAGTAAAACTCTTCCAAGCGTGTAATGATTCTCAAGCAATATTTTAAACGGTATTTTTCTCAGAAATTCAATATTAGTCAGACGCTCGGAATATTTCCTGCAATATCGAAGAATATAGTTCTTTAACCTGCGAAGTCCCTCATTTCTTTGTTCTTGTAATTCTGCCAATTCAGGTTGATTTTCTTCGTCATTATCTGGAACCTCATTTTTTTCCACAGCGCCGTCTTGCGTTTCAGTAGTTAAACGCAACAAGACGAGGGAAAGTAGATCCTGCAAACTATACAAACTCCTATCGTAAGGTTGGTGATAGTCCAACCCAGCATGAATGCCTCGAACGAGTTCTTCTTCAGTAATAAAGCCTTCCGGCCCAGGTGGAAGTGGGTCAATGCCTCTGGCGCTGGGAGTGTTTGGTTTTCCTGCGCGGCGGCGAATTTTTTGCGGATCGTCATCTTCAGTTTCGGGGCTGTTTTCAACACGCTCCCACAAGAAATTCATCAGATCCTCGAACAGTTTTCCTGCTCCCAGAATTGTTTCTATTTTCCCTTTAATTCGTGCTTGATATGTACGCGCGCTATTTCGATCCAGAATTTCAATCTGATCGATCCATCGATATGGGGTCTGAAGGATTGGCGTTTCAATTCTTGCAGATTCAGCTTCGTCCAAGGGGAAATCAGGGTGGGCAATAAATCTCACGTCATCTTCAAAATGGACGGATAGGGATTTATTTTTCCTGCGGAAATGAAGGTTTGTTTCAGAAAGATTTCCCGGCAATGGGTGAGATAATACACCTTCAATTCGACCAGCACGAAAAGTCAAATCTCTAATAACAACATTGTTGCCTTCAATGTTTGCTTCTCTTTCCGAGGGGCCAGTCTCTGTTGCGGAAACACTCGCGAGATCAATTTCCCACGATTGAACCACTTTATCTTTAAAAAGATAGTCAAATGTCTTTCTGTCTTCTGACCAAAATAAAGTGACAACTTCCAGGTTGCCGCCAGACGACCAATCTGATAATAGCGCAGGGTGGGAGAAGTTTGCGCTTCCTGAAATGCACCATGAGCCGCTTACCTCCTGTCCAACAATTGCTTTTGCATGTACGTGGCGGTGGGCAGCTTGGTCTTCACCTGGCCCGATGGCATACGCGCTTAGTTTTGTGGATATTCCACGCCATTGCTCCTTGGCTTTTTTTCCATCAAGATTGGTAAGGTTAAGATCCAAATGAATTTGTAGTTGCGCAGGCTGCAATCGATTTGAGAACTGCTTTACTGCGGAGAAGCCTTGATCGTAATATGGTGAAATCGCCCTGACTTTTTGTGATGGATTTACATGTCCGTGTTTTTTTCGCCAATCCAGTAACTGATCCAGAATTGGTTCGTCATAATTGTGCAAAATGATGACGTCGGAATCGCCAGGATCAGATTTTAGCCATGTTGCTCTTTCCTTTATAGCAGCAATTTGCTGATCCGCAACGGATGACAATCTGCCTTCCCTTGCAAGTTTTTGAAGCAAACTCCATACCTGTAAAAATGGAGAAACATTAGATGAGCTATTTTCAGGATCATACTCAAAATGAGAATATAGTTCCAGGTTTTGGCTATAACCGGAATAGGTCAGATTTCCACTCCCAATTAAAATCCTACCCCTTGCAGGACCAGCCATGAACAATACCTTGGCATGTTGAATTCCTTTGCCAGTTCTCGGAACAGGAACGCAAACGTAAGACCGCCCTACTTCCGAGATAAAATCCGCGCCTATTTCCATCGCCTGCTCGTACCCATCTGGATCAGCAAGGATCAAAATATTGGAGCAGCCAGCCTCATCCAAAGCCGGAATCACAATTTGCTCAAAGAAGTTCAGGTTCAAGGAATAGGTAAGAAAGACCGCACCAGTAAAGCCTCCATGTTTGATGGCAGAGTCGTCTCTCAGGATGTCCAAAAGATTAATTGTCATGGCGACTCATTTCCAAAACCTGCTCAAGATATTTTTTGCCATCTTTTGTAAGAGAATATTGACGGTCCTCATTTTCTTCCACTAAATTCAAATCCAGCAAAATAGAAAGAGCTCTTTCGAGGCGATTACCTGCCAGGCGGATAGGCTCCCTCCAATGATCAACCCTGCGGAAAGGCCAATAAAAGCGCCCGTCACGGTAGTGAAATTTGAACGTGTCGTATTTTTGATAGCGCAGTTTTCCGAGCGCAATAAATTCATGCTGACTGAGAATAAACTCTTTATATAATTTTTCAAGCCAGAATCCGAGGCTTGAACCAGCAGATAATCTTTCACCCATGAAATCGTAAAAGGAGGTGATTGACAGCCTTTCACGCTCTGCCATTTCCTTCCATTCTTGACGAGGCGTTTGATGAAGATGAAGAAAACGCAGGTAGTGACTGATCAGTGTTTGCAAACCAACAGTTAAAAGGACTTCTGGATCAGTGGGGATTCTGTTGGCATATAAAAATATAGAATATTCATCCTTTTCCGTCTTTTGAAGACAGGCATCTCCAAAATCTTTATGAGACTTTTGCCAATCTAGACGTAATCCTACGCTTTTACATACTGAGTTCAGATAAGCTTCCAGTGGAGCATTGAATATTTTAGGGTCAATCGTTTTCTTTACCCAAGCCATAAACTCCGGTAGGGAAATGCCTTCTTTGCTCTCGCGTAGTTGCAGAATAAACGCACCCCAAAGCGTCTGCAACCCAAAAGTGTAATGTTGGCGCACTGCGATCATTTTCCAGCGAAATGCCCAGGCTTCCAATTCCGGAGAAGGTTGATATTTCGCATTCGGATAATACTCTCCCAGATACAAAGCTGGGCGAAGCATATAAGGCTCAAATCTACCTTTTGCGCCGCGAACTAAATCCAAGGTAACAGAAAGGGCAAGGCGTCGCCTGAAATGCGGATTATCTTCTCCATGCTGATCAAATCGGAAGAAGGCGTCACGCAAAAGTTCAAGATCAACGCCTTCAGATAATGCCCCAGCGCAGATACAGCCTTTCTTCCCAAAATTTGCAGCATCTTTATGACTAATGTCCTTCAACTCGCCATTTTCTTCGAGCTTTTTGTAATAGGTGGTTTTCGAAATGGAAGCAGCATATGCTTGCGCCAATGCCTCGCCTCGGTGTGTAAGCGGATACACCCAGGAGGAAAATTCCTGTTCCCCGACTATTCCCAATTCCTGCATAACTGTCAGGTAATATTGTCCAAGACCGCCAAGTTTATGTGTAAAATATTTTGTATTTAAAGATACTGGATCTTTTGCGTCCCACCATGAAGCGACTTTGATGTCATTGATCCCAGCGCCTACCAATCCTCTGAGATGTCCGTTTTGCTTGTGATGGCTGTATGCGCCTAATATAAGAGCCATTTCATGCCGCTTGTAAAACCCTTTTTTGAGACCATCCAGAGTACGGTTGTTCGATAAAGAATTAATATAGCGATAAAGAACCCAGGCATAAAAACTGAAATATCTGGCATGATCGGTTGTGGAAATAATTCCCGGAATGAGCCACTGTTGAAAACTCTGTGCGGCGCCTTCTAGTCCGAGCATATCTTCGCCAACAACATCCTTGCCTTCTGTTATTTTAGTCGTCCACTGGGGAAATGATGGATTTATCATTTTATAAATGTATGTCTAGGTTTACTCAAAAAACGAAATTTCAGAATTACCGATCGTGTTCACCAACACAGCGCGGTCCAAATAGCGATTGCCCTTTTCACATGATGTTTCAGGAGCAAAGGTGCAGGCGTGACAGGCGGCAGCATGCAGAGTAGCATTTCCATATTCAGGTCTGTGTTCAGAACAGGTGGGATCAGATGCACACAAGGTGGCATCATCGAGAGCTGATTCAATATGCTGACTCAACGTCTCAGGTAGACCCAAGTTGACCAAACCGCCAAGGGTTCCTTCGCTATCAGGAGCAGATGTGTATAGTAAAATGCCTGCCATTGGTCCGCCCTCAACATCATGGTTGCGTGAGTAGACTCTCTCCCTGATACTGGCTTGTGTGTAACCACATTCAAGGACAATCTGCCTCATTAAGATGTGGCTAAATGTGTGGAGAAGGATATACCGCATCCCAGGAAAATTAGCGGACGGATTGGAGAAATTACGTGCCTCCCGCCAGGCAATGTGTGCATTAAAAAATGAGCGTCCCTGTTCCTGCACAGACGGTTGCGATAACCATGCTTGGATTTTTTCTTCATCAAATTGAATAAAGATTCCCTCGCCGCGGACTTCAACAGCAGGTAGCCAGTTGATCTTTGAGCGGCTTAATGGAGCAGCGTCAATACGCTGCTCTTCACTGGTCTCGTCTAATTCGCTAGGGGAATCAATACGGGTAAAGCCTGCGAGCGCTTTTACTTCCCGTAAACGCTCGACAAGCACGACCTTTGAGATGAGGGATTTATATTTTCCAGGGGCAGACACTTTCTTGATCAGAAAATCAGTGGCACGTAATTGTTCATCGCCTGTCGAGAAGGCTTTCCATTCTGGCAGCATTAAATCGGGCTGCAAATCCACCACGGCATCGGCTACCCCAGACTCCTTCTTGTTTTTTAGGACCGCAAGAATTTCCTCCAACGGATAACCCACGAAGGCTTTCAAATCCCCTCGTTTTTGAGCATACTTTAGGGCATCCAAACTATCTATATCGTTTAACATTCCCCAATTGTCGTTAACTAACACCGACAATTTATCTGTAGTATCCGGGATGGAGATGGCGCTCAATACCTGTGAAAACCAAAGATTGGAGGCACCAAGCAGAATGGGGCGCATCTTAAGGTTGCAACCATCTGAGTCGAAATCATGCAAATGGGGTCTGCGGGCTGTGCAATCAGGTAACTTCTTACGATTATCCTTGCCGAACGCCTCTGCCATTTGACGACGGTTCTCACATGTTTCGCAGAAAATAAACAGGTCACGCGCTTCGCCAGATGGACCGTATTCTTGAAGTGTTACGCTGGGTGTTCCCTTGCATGGTTTCTCGCCGAAGTGATGAACAAAATCGATCCAAGGAAAATCATCCAGGTGACCTTTTTCGCAGGCAACCAGAAAGCGCGCGGGCAGTACGGTGGGCGCTTTGTTTCTGGAGATTCTGCAATTGCTGTGAACATATTTTGTGCGGTCAGGATGAAATAGATCAGGACGAAGCTCGAAGATACCGGTATCCAGCGAGGCTAAGATTCGACAAGCAGGACAAACCACCCATTTCGGAAACGTGCCTACTGGGACTCCGATCAGGGATTCCTGTTCCAATGGGCTGGATGACAGTTCTGATTTAACAGGTAGAGAATACATCCGCTGAACATGCGAACCAACGGTTGCTTTCAAACCGATCAACAGGCGGTCTTCCTTGATTTCGCGAACATAATTTGGGTCTTGTGTCCAATCGTCGAGTCCAGATACGATGACTGAGATATGCGGTAAGTCCACAATTGCACCAACGCCAAAACTGTACAGTAGTTGGCTTGGATTCAATTCTCCAACTTTGAAGTTATTGGATTGCTTATCGTTTTTCATTCGGTTGTATCCTCCCCTTCGACTATTTTCACCGGGGTTTTTAATTCGTAATTGTTCAGGATAAGCGAGACGGGAGATTCAACATCACGCAGACTGGTCAGACAGGTGAACATATCTCTTTCCTTGCCTGGTGGAATAAGCAGTCCCACTGTTCGCCCATCATCCTTTTCTTTATATCCCAACATGCCTCCGCCTTGCGAAACAGTTGCTGCATTGGCAAGCCAGTTTGCAACCCTTACATTCAGGTTATCGCGGACAATTGATTCCAATTCCTCGTCGGATGTGATTGCAGCGGCTCGTTTGCTGATGTCATCCATCGCACGCAGGATAAACTCGTGGCCTGCCTTCAAGAAGCCAGCATCTTTATTCCCGTTGAATTTCTCTCCGAGCAAGCGAATATAAGAAACCAGTAAGGCGCTCAGACCGCGATCCATAGCGCGGGCAGAGAATGGCGTGACAGAAAGTGGTTCGACCTGTTGATACAGCGTATCGTGATAATGTTCAAACCGTTCAAAGTGACTCAGGTCGCGCGGGCGAACCCAACTGTAAACAGTGCAAACCAGACCGGGGAAGCGACGACCAATACGACTGGTGGCTTGGATATATTCCGCTGTATATTTGGGCTGTCCTGCAACAACCATCAAGCCCAATCGGGGAACATCTACACCGACAGAGATCATATTGGTGGCAAGCAAAACATCAATTGGTATATCCGAGTAATCAATCTTCTGTTTGGCTTTGGATTTTGTCAATCTTTCTTTTTCAGCGTTCGGATCAAAGACAGCGTTCAAACGATCCAGCGTCTCGGGAATGTCGGTTGCGCCAACACGGGAGGTCAATTCTTTTACGCTGTTTGTATTAAATTTCCTGTTCTCCAAACCGCGCTTTTCCATCTGGCGCAAACGTGTGCTGATGGCATCATCGACAAGGCGTCTCAAGCCGCCCAATTCGCGCATGGCATTGAAGTATCCAACAAGCGTCATATACGGATCGACAGCCGCGCCATATTTTTTGTTATAAAGAAACTGCGCCGCAGACAGGAAGGCGGAATACACGCGGATCATGACCACTTTTGCCTGCACGCCAGGCGCACAAATGCCGAAATACAAACGTCCCGGTGTTTTCTCTGTGGGGGCGATTTGGCGCGCAAAGAAGTTATCTTCAATATCCAATCCTGCCGGCGGAAACACATTTGCGTTCCGCATATATAGCGCGTGGACTTGTTCGGTTGCTCTGCGAATTGTGGCGCTGGAAGCGATTACCTTTGAGCGCACGATCTTGCCTTGATATTCCCAGGAAGAAAGACCATCCACTGCTGTTTCATATAAGCCCACCAGCGTCCCAAGCGGACCATTGATCAGGTGAAGTTCATCCTGAATGATCAGGTCGGGTGGGCGCAGGTTTCCGCGTTCTTCGCTTTCCACAGCAGTCAAGCCATTTTTATGCGCATTATGACGATCAGTATCATCTATATCTGGAGAGCGAAAACCGTGCCTTGGACAATAGGCGTTGACTTTGCCGAACAGCATTTGCACTTCGCCCTTCCATGGCATTTGAGCAAATTTATCCACGGTTGCGATCAGCAAAGATGGCAGGCGGCGGTAGACTTCTTCATCTACCACTACAACAGGCAGACCTTCACTTTTCGCATTTCGTTGATTGAATTCACAAGAAGCAGATGGACAATATACAAGCGTGCGTCCTGCACCTGCTTTGAATGTCTCCACTTGAATATCACGCCCGGGGATTAATGTCTCGCCACACCAGGGACAATTGGTTAATTGATAAGGCGTGCCACTTCCGCCCACCGCTGAACTGCGAAAACTTCCACCGCGCCGATATTCTTTGACAACCCGGTCACTTTCATCTGTCCAGTTGGGCGTGCTGCGTTGACCAATCCACAAACCAATACGGAAAGGTTCATCGCCCCATTTTTTATCGGATTTGCGGATGAGTTCACAGGCGCAGATCAATGCCGTGGCGCGTTGGAATTGCTGCAACGTCAACAGGCGCAAGGTATAGCGCATCAACACAGTGACACCCGCGCTGCCATCGTATTCGCCCATCTTGCCTTGCAGGCGGCGAATAGCAAGCGTGAAGGCGGTGAGTCCCAAATAGGCTTCGGTCTTACCGCCGCCTGTAGGGAACCAAAGCACATCGGCAATGGCGTTGTCAGGATCGCTGCGTTCGGGGTGTGCTGGATCCACCATACCAGGGAGATTGATCAACACAAACGCAAGTTGGAACAGATACCACGTTCGGTTTTCAGGCGTATCAATTTCTTCCAATGTTTCATTTTTCTTTTGGCGCACAGACATGGTAAATAGCGAATGAATGCGCTGCTGCCACATGGCGCGGTTTGCAAAGCGGAAGGCTTCCGCCGCCTGCGGATTTGTATCCAACAAAGCAATCGCATTTTCAAGGCGGGACAATACGCGCTGGCAGTTTTCGACGACGGTCTTGGCTTGATGCGCGTAGGGCTTCAAATTGGATTCGGGAGAATCTGCGCGGGCTTGAATTCCCTTGAGCCAGATTCGATATGCAGTGACAAGCGAAGAAAGCGCGGAGCCAAATCCGCCATCGGGAATCTCGGAAAGGGATTTCATATCCAGTTCTATGCCGCTCAGGCCTTGCACATCTTTGGGGGCGGGAGCAATGGTTTTGGGAAGTTCAAAGGTGGGAGCGGTTTCGGTTTTGATTCGCACGGCGCGCTCGAAACTTCCTTCGAGCAGATCAACATGCGTGGCGACGCCATGACCGACCGCGAACTCGACCTGTTTGCGGTAGACCATTTGCATGGCAAGGTCTTCGGGATTCGCATTGACTCTGACATTCATCTTGCGGATAAAGATCGGTTCACCGTCAGGGGCTTTGACAATCAATTCAGGCTGAAAGACCCAGGCTGAATCTTTGAGTTTCTGCGGCTCTTGCTGCCCGTTGACCAAGAACAGGGTAATGACCCACTGTTCCGCGATCTTTCGTATGCGACCATCCACGTACACATCTGAAAATTCCTGATTTGGAATCCAGCGTGAAATGCGACCTTCTTTGATGGCGATAGGTTCACTGGCCGCTTCGATCTGCATTCGCTTCCACACAAGTTTGGGCGGATCGAGCTCCAACCCAAGGTCGGTACTTGAAACGCGGTCATAATGTCCCCACTTGGCTGTGACCACGATCTCGGTTGCGTCAGGCGCGGCAGTGAACGTCATGCCCAGCGATGAGGGCAGCATGGTGCGCCCCTGCACGTTGACAGGTTCGCTCTTGCCGTCTTCGCCATCCGTGCCATCGAACGCTATATCTTCATCCTCTTCGAGGGGTAGAGGAGTTTGACCTTTGGGCGCAAGCAAACCGAGGATATAACGGTCGCGCACAGTTTGCTCGGTGATGATTTCTTCTGAACCGCCTGCAGGACCAAGAAGATCAGATACAACTATTTTTAGGAGTTCCGATCGGATATTGGGCACTTGACTTGTCATCCAGATTTTCCCTTTCCGAAAAGACCCTTAATGAACTGAATGAACACGCTAGACATACCCTCTCCGATCGAAGATGGGATTTTACTAACTAAATACTTGATAGTTTCCCATTGTTTTCGAGTTAGGATATATCCTAATACTTCCTGATCATGAAGCCATTTATTGAAATCAGGAATTTCCCTTGATCCCCCAACAATTATTTTAGCTATCCACCACACCATACCTTCGCATGATACCTGCCATTTTTGATCCTGCCAAAGTAAAAGGGGATCAAAGTCAAATTGCCATTTTGATTTCTTTCCAACTTTTTCAACTAGTCCTAATTTTAACAATTTGTCGAGTTCAGGCTTAAAGGATTGGGACCTTTCAATTTCTCCAAAACTATAATCTTTTCCTAAGACCATGCCACCAAGCCATAAAACAGTCATAATTACTAAAGCGGTTCGGGATTTTTCGTCCAGCCTTTTCCAAATTTCGTTAAAATGATGTTCGGTTTGTGTAGAAAATTTTTCGCTCGCATACAAATATCTATCCTCGGGGTCTCTTTTAGTAACAATTCCATCAAATAATGCTGCACATGCAGCTTGCAACCTATAAGGATGGCGTCCACTGAGCCGAACAACAAAATCCATATCATGTTCATCAAATTTGATCCCTGTTGACTTTAGGGATGTCTTTATCAACTCACTAATAGAATCATCATCGAAAAGCTCCAATGTCACTTTTATGAAATTATTAAAAAATGGTGAACCCATTGGATTGATTTTCGAAGAATAATCGTCCATCTCGACGACCGACATAATACTTGATGTAATCAGTTGCAAACCATCAGTTTGCGTTGCCAGATAGCGTAAGCCGCCAAAAAATTCTGCATTTGCAAAATTAGGGTGGTGTAACAGCGAATCGAATTCATCAATAACTAATAAGACTCGCTTTTCACTCTTTGCCATTAGTTTAAAATATTCCCCTAATGTAGCAGAGCCATATTGATTGGAACGCACAGATTTTATTCCATCCTTGAGAACACCATCCTCCAACTTTCTTTCAACAACATCAAGAACAAATCGCCAAAAATCTATTGGCGTCTTCTTTTCCGAAAGCCAGATTGCATAAGCATCAACTTCTACGATAACAAGAGATTTTGATGTTTGCTTTAATCTGCTTTTCAAAACCTCCTCAGAGATCATATATTTTATCAATGATGACTTGCCACTCTGTGGATCTCCCACAATTGCTGTAGATTCCATGTTCTTAATTCTCGAAAAAATCGTCATTAGTGCGTCATGCCTGTTAATGTGACGTTCGGCAGGTACGGGTCTTCCGTAGATGAAAGGATTCGTGTTTTTCATATAATTTCTCCTTTTATTTATTTGGATTGTTGACCTTGTAACTATTTACAAGCACACCATCGCTAAAAATAGCGACTGTTGCAAATGAACAGCCCGCCCCACAATTTGGAGGGAGCCAAAATTCACTTGTGACACTGTTAACTGCTTCATCAGGTGAAACCGTTCTGGTAACCGCAAGCCAGTTATTTTTAGGAGCCAAACGGCCAATCGTCATATCCGCATCTTTGGCAGAAGTAATCACCAGAACACAAATCTGATTACCATTCCCACTACAACTATAATCCTGATATTGTAGACTGCCGCCCGTCAAAATAAGTGTATCGTTTGTGTTGAGTGGCCATATTAATGAAGTGTCAGTTGCAGGGACTTGTTCAGCTTGATAGACCCATGGTCCCGGAGTTGGATCCTGCATTTCAATAGAAGTAGATAGTATACGAATCCCAGCTGTTGCCTCGCCCGTTGTTTCCAAACTGGTATCCATAATTTCGATCGAAGTAAGTTTGTCGGACTGATATTCTGGTGGAATAGCCACCTTCAATAAATCCATCCCGCCAGCCCGACCGTCAGGAGCTGTACCTTCCCAAGCATAAACAATATCTTGGCTGGTTATTTCTGTAACAGCGGCTGGAAATACTCCACGTGTCCAGTCGCGAATATTCAAACCCATAATTAAGGGATATTCAAACTGGCTGTTATCAAAATTAAACACTATCTTTCCAATTTGCTTTCCGTCAAACCTTGCATACCCCCAATCTGCTTGGATAAGAACATAAGCTGCCAGTGGATTTTGTATATTAGTGGGCAGGATAAGGGTTTGTGGATAGTCTGAAGAACCTTCATTTTGAGTAAATATTTCATACTTGAAATCAATCGGAATTCCAGCCAACACATGATACCCAGGTGTTAGTTGAAGATTGTCAGTCGCTGTTTTGTTAGGAGCAGCGGACCCGTCTGTTTTCAGAACGCCTGACAAGGGCAAAAATACAAACCGATTACTGTCTTGCAACTGTCCTGAACTGGTCGGTGCAGTCGTGGGAAAGGTAGTTGGAAGTATCTCAGTTACAGAAATTGTTGGAGCAATTCCTGTTTCCGAAACAGCGCTTGGACTTGGGTCAGTAGTTATAAATGTTGCCGTGGGCTTCGGTATGAACAACTCGGCAATTGAAGGTGACGAGATTAAAATCCATACCACAACCAATAAAGTTCCGCAACTTGAAATTATGCCAACAAATACAGCGGTTGGAAGCCAGCTACTTTGTTGTTGCATTTTGCTCAGTCTTTTTTCAACTTCACCCACCAGCTGCCGAGCCTTTGGATTTGAGGACTGAATTTCTAACGCGGCGTCTAGATACCTTTCGGCCCGAATATAATCTTTTGATTTATAAGCAGCTTCTGCGCGCTCGATGTTTAAAGTTAATTCATCAATGGATTCTCTCAGCGAAATCGACTTTTTGTGACTTGGTATTTTTATCAAGACAGAATCAATATGCAATTTTGCAGACCAAAGATCACCTTTGTCAAATGCTATCTTCGCCTTTTCATAAGTCGAATTAATACTTTGAATTTCTTGTTGCAAACTTAATATCTCATTATTTAGCGGCTGTTTTCGTATAACTGTGTTAACTAATTCCTCGGCAGATTCTAAATTGCCTGATAAGTAATAATCAGTCGTGCGTTTTACCAAAATGTCAATTTCAGATATTGAAGAGCGTAATTCTCGAGCATCCCTGTTTGCAGGATTACCTTTAGTCACTTTGTCAAGAAAACTTATTGCTTTTGTGTTATCCCCTTTATCATAAAAACTTTTTGCGCTTGTAATCAGGCTCTTTGTTTCATCAATTTTCTTTGATAAGTCAAGTATGCGTCTGTTGCCGGGATTCTTCTCTAGAAGCCTATGAATCTTTTGAGCCGCAACAGAAACATCTCCTTTCTCATAAACCCTACTCGTGTCTTCAATTTCATGTATCAAGTTATCGAGTTTAGTGAATTTATCCTGCAAAGTCTCCACAGTTGTTCTCGAAATCTTTGGTTTTATTTCGGCAAATAGAATACTCGCATTTTGGAGCATATCCTTTGCGCGCTCGATATCTCCTTGTGTATGTAACACGTGAGATATTTGCTTTGTTAAAGCTTCTAATTCAGCGAGAAATGTAATTAAGTGTCGTAACTCGGACACCTTTGAACTCCATTGTTCCTTAGAGTCTATCTTTCCAAGAATGGAATATACATTTTCGGCTTCGTCTATTTTTCCATCTGATTCAAGGTTGAATGCACGCAAGGACATTTCCTTGAATAGTTCGTAGGTTTTTTCTTCGCTGGATACAGAGTTATATATTTCAAAAGCTAGTATATACTCACCATTCGCTTTATATTGATCACCCTGCTTTATCAAAATTGATTTTTTTCGAAGGAGCGCGTTTTTCTCGTTTTTATGTATATCTTGAAGGATTTCGTTGTAAATATTTTCAGCAGACTTGTCGTCGCCCTGCTCCTCTAAAAGGACCCCATACTCCAACATGGTTTTGACCAATAAGCTTCGGGTTTCGTTTTCATCAAACTTGTACGCTTCTTTCAATTCACTAATTGCAAGCAAATATTCTTTTCTCTCGTACAAAATCGTGCCGTGCAACAGCCTTGCCTTGAAGTGATTGGGATTTTCGGCTAAAGCATCTCGGAGTCGCAGCAAAGATAGTTCTATATTGTTTTGACGGTAATAACTGTATGCGGTTTGGTAGAGCGTTTCTGCAACAGGACTTATTTTTTCAAGTTCCTCTTTGACTTTATTTAGCATTTGGTTTTCTTCAACCCATGTTCTTAATATTTCAAAATAGAACCGATATCCTTTTTCGGTTTTTTCAAGCATCTTCCACTCAGCCAGCTTGGAAGGCGATATATCCCTCGCCAGTACTTTGATCCCTGCCTGTTCGAGTATTTCGGCAATACCTGTGTCAGTAAGAACTTCCCCAGCCTTGGTATTCTCGGCAATGGCGGAAAACACAATCTGCTCTGTGGGAGGAAGTCCTTTCCATATCCATACAAATTGTCCCTCGCCCTTCTCTATTGCGCCATGCAAAGAGTCTTCAACGATCTTTCTGGTAATGATTTGTTTTTTCATGTTGCTCTCAGGAAAGATATGGTTGAAAATTTCCTGACATAGCAATTGGATAAAATATGGATGTCCACGTGTATAAAATAGAATTTGATCTATTGCCTCTTTTTCAAAGGCTATTTGTTCATTTTCCCCTCGCCTTATCAGCGCGACTGCATCTTTTTCATTGAGAACGAATACCCGAATATGACTTGCTTCTTTAAACGTTGAAAGGAATTTGTCCCCAAGCTCCTCCATTCTTCTACCTACTACAAATACAAAATAAATATTGAATTGGGCAACATTAAGTTGACGGATATACTTGTGAAATGCGTTTGCCGCGGCCGTTTCGTCCAATTTTTTACCTGTTTCATCCAAAACATCAAATTCATCAAATAACAGAACAAGTTTTTTATTTTCCCCCAATTTTTTATAAAGAGTAGGCAAGAAGGTTTCGTGAAAAGCATTGGGGTTACTGGCAAATAAATCTTTACCATCAAATTCCATCCCTGCTTTTTGGGCACATACAACGGCAAGCTCAGATAGAAGTGCTGTAATGGGTTTTTCTGCTTTGTCCAATAAATCAAAATTAACCACCACAAAAGGCGGATTCGCCAATAATCTCTCCAGCTTGTTGAGTATGGAAGTCTTCCCAATGCGTCGTTGGCCAAACAGAACAACCATGTTGTTCTGCTTTCCCTCTAGAGTCATTTTGACTTGGCGAATAATATCTTCGCGCCCGAAGAAATCTTCATCTTTCCTAAGCGCTTTTCCTGCGATATATGGATTATGATGTTCTGAATAATCTTCTTCCATGCTCATCCTTTATAGTAGTTCCAACTGCCCATTTGTTGACCTGGATTTCATCTACCGACTATGTAACGGATTTGATGAAACGAAACGGATTTAAGCATAAAAAATTTTTAATCACGCTTTCTGACTTGCGTCTTTGATCACCGAGACCAGGGAGGCGATGCTCTTTTCCCAGTCAGTAAATAACTCCAGATATTGAATATCGCTCAGGGTTTCGCCTCCGCCAATATCCCAATCCGGGACTTCACATTGGTTTAGCTTTAACGGAATGAACCAAGCCCTGTCCTTTGGTCTTAATCGCATTTCCTCGACCGCAAGGTTCAACTCTTCGTACATGTAGGTTCTTGAACGACCTTCACTGGCTTTTGAGAAGCATGCGATGAACAACGCTCCATCTTTAACCGCCTTTCGAATTGCGGCTTTCCATCTCATCCCTGCGTATAGTTTGTCACGATCACGCCAAGTTTTAATGCCGTATTGTTCCAAGTCTTTTTGTAATTGATCAATGAGTACGCCATCTTCTTTGGCGTAAGAGAGAAATACATAAAGTGTCCTATCATCTGTTTTCTCAGTTGTGGATTCTTCCTTTTTCTCGACCAAAATGTGTTCCTCCAAAATCTCATCTTCGGAGCCTGCCAGGCTCAAAGTCTTTTCGAGCGTTTCGTACAACTCAAGAATATTTTCTTTTTTGTAGTCAAGAGCTATAAGTTTTTGCATGGCTTTTGGAGTAATGACAATTTGCCTATCACCAAACCCGTCTCCAGATTTGTTGTGGATATAGTTGCCAATTAGCGTTGGAATATCATCCCCATCTCTGCGAAGGCGTAGTGGCGGCATGAAAATTGGTATTGCTGTGATTTTATCCAGAACGGACAAAGTCAACCCTGAAGACTTGTGGACTTGAGCGATATCAGAAACGTTTGTAGTCAAAGCAGTAATTACCCGCACATTACTCTCTTCTGTTAACTCACACAAATCGGCCAGAATCTTTGCGTCTTTTTCCTCAAAGGAAAACATGTTATCCACAAAAAAAGTTCCGCCAGACAACCTCTTAATATTATTATTGACCGAATCCCAGTGAGCAGACAGATCTGAAAAATTAAGCCGTGAAAAAGGTTTGCTCTTGCGGTTTGAATTCGTGTGAATAGTCTTTGCTATGTAAGATTTTCCTGTTCCCTTTTCGCCAAAAATAAAAACGGACTGATCCACGTGAGCGGCGTAACTGATCTTTTCGAACGCCTGTCTCATCATGCGGCTGTTTCCCAAAATACCAAATGGGCTGGAGGATTGCTGAGCGGGTGCGTCAGATTGCTCAACCAGAGCAACTTTACTTGTTTTCTTTTGTCTTTGCGCCAGAACGGACTTTGCCTGTACGGCACCTCTGACTGTCACTCTGAGACGATCAGGATCGGGTGGCTTATAGACAATGTCAAATGCTCCGCGCTGCGTGGCTCGAAAGGCTACTTCCTGTGTTCCATAGGCAGTGATGACAATGACCTGAGTTGAAGGATTTATTTCTTTCACCTTGTC
>Ga0154020_10003291_pt1 | contig 19506 bp, 18 predicted proteins | sample Klosneuvirus_201_FD_109709 | JGI IMG/M metagenome (GOLD analysis project Ga0154020, IMG submission 109709) | Active sludge microbial communities from wastewater, Klosterneuburg, Austria - Klosneuvirus_20160825_MG | ecosystem: Engineered > WWTP > Aerobic digester > Activated sludge | place... | reverse complement strand
TGCCAACAAAATACCACCTGTCTTAACTCTATCTTCGTAGACAGAAGCATCTTCTTCTGGCACACCAATTCCTACTAATGCTCCAACAAGACCTCCTGTTAAAGCACCAGCAACTGCACCTGTGACTGTAGAAGCTGCCGCACCTGTTAGACCTAAAGCTGCTGCCAATGGCCCTGCCACTAGCAATGCTCCAATTCCAGGAATGGCAATTGCACCAATCCCAATTAAGAGCCCAGCAAGTCCTCCTATAACACCTCCAGTGACTGCACCACTGGTGAGGCCATCACCAACATTAGTGCCAGTATTGTCACGTACTACCTGTGCATCCTCTCGATCACGAGTTACGATAGAAATATCCTGTGCGTTATAGTTGAGAGATTTAAGTTCTTCAATAGCAGATTCAGCATCTTCACGATCTGAAAAAACACTAATGATCATTTCGTCTTTATTCATGTATTATCACCTCCTTTTCTAGATTATCTAGAATAAAACTGAAGGATAAGAAAACGTTGAACTGAGGTAAGGATTCCGAAAGAAAAAAGGGGAATTATAGCTTACTTAACTACGAACCGTGGCATAAGCTGGTTTTTTAGGAGTAAAAACTTCGATTAATTTCTGTATAAAACGATCTATCATAACTGTCACCTCCTAACTATAAGTATTAGTTCCAATATTTCCAAGTAGCGTATTTAGCTCGTAACTGTTTTTCAGTAACATCTATAGGAGGAAGTCCAATAGTCGATGCAAAACCATTATCTAAAAGTTGGGATGCGACAAGATCGCGTTCTAGAACTCCTGTTGTACCAAGAAGTACTACTAAAATACTTTTACCATTTCTTTCAGACTTAACAATCGTTGTTGTCCCGGCATTTTCAGTATTTCCAATCTTAACTCCAGAAACGTTAGGATATACGTCTAACAATCCATTCCAATTATATAAATCATATTGTTTATGATCTCCATTTGCTTGTAACTGTATATAATCCTTTTTCACAATCTGAGAAATTAAAGGATAATTAGTTAACGCGTAATGAGTAAGAATCGCTAAGTCCGATGCACTACTATAATGCTCAGTTGAGTCAAAACCCTGCGGATTGGTAAAGTGAGTGTTCTTAAGTCCCAGAAATTCTGCTTTTGCATTCATAGCCTGCACAAAGACAGGATCGTTATATTTGGTATCTATCCCATCTCTAATAACTTCAATTGCGTCATTTGCTGAAGTCATAAGTCCTGCTTCAAGTAGCTCTTCTAACGTAAATCTCTGGCCTACAATGACACCTATTTTTGTTGGAATCTGATCTGCGGCTCTCTGTGTAACAACAAATTTTTCACTTGGAGAAGAGATATCAAGTGCGACTATAGCAGTCATTATTTTAGTTAATGATGCCATAGGTACTTCCTTCTCCCCGTTTTTGCTATCAATAATCTGACCAGAATCGAAGTCTAAGACAGAGTATGCATTTACAGTACTACCGACAGTATCGGCTGAAGCCTGTCCTATGAGACTATATGGTGAAGTAAGGCGATACGTATTAGGTTTTTGGGTGAGTCTTGGGAGGAGTTGAGACAAGACGTCTTGACGATTTGATGAGAGTGGAGAAATCAATTGGAACAACGATAAATGAGGAATAAAAATAAACAGAAGAGCTAGTGAGAGAAAAACAAAAATTGTACCCACCCCAACTTTTTTCGAAACGATGTTATTTTGCATTTTATTCATACTTTTAGTGTATATCATTAATTACTCGATCAATAATTCGTGCATCAGCAATCGGTTTTTTACCAAATTTAGTCTCAAGTAATGCCCACAAATCATCTGTGCCATTATCAAAACCTAGCGCCCACATGCCTACTCCTCCGAGATTTTTTTCTAGAGCAAAGTCATATTTCATACTCAAGGACTTTGTATCATCTTGGAAAAGAACTCTCCATGTACCTGTTTCGTTCACGTAGTATGCCTTCCAGCCAACTTTTCCGACGTCATCCCACCCACTTGCTTCGACCGGTACATTAGCTGTAGCGTATTCAACAGTCTGAGCGGTTCCACTTCCACGCCATGATGCAGGACGTGTAGGTACATTTACTCCTGGCTTATAGACTACATAATTATAACCATAATATGGTACACCAAGTATAAGCTTATTTGCAGGCATTTGAGCCAAAAAGTCATCAACAGCAGTTGAAATATCATATGAGTACTTACCTTCTTTTTTGCCATAGAGTGGCGCAGTAGGCATAGCGATATCTGATCCTGCTACAGCGAAGTCATAAGCCATCATAAATATGCCATCGCTATATTTTGCAACGGAAGCAATATCTACCAGGCGAGGAGCATTAGCAGCAGAGGCATATACAGAGACTGTGACTTTAGAGCTTGGTACTTCTTTATGCATTTTCTCAGTTAAAGTCTTCACAAATCGTGAGAAAGCATTTCTTTCCTCGCTCCCTGGATTACCCACATATTCAAAATCAACATTGATGCCATCGATACCTCGATTTTTTACTTCATTTACAGCCTGATTTACAGCAACTTCCTGAGCTTGAGGATCAAGAAGAAAACTATCGAGTGTATCATTATCCATGAGTGTTAATGTCAAAACTACTCGTGTCCCATGACTGTGAGCTTTCTTAAATAGGTCTGTAGCTTTTTTACTTTGAAAAGTAATATATCCCGGATCTGATTTATCAAAGGATCCATCCGCATTAACAGTAACACCGAAATAAGAGAGAGTAGTGAGCACATTAAAATCAACGTTATCTAATTTAGACATTGTCCAATAAGGTGCAAAACCAAATACCTCATGACTATTATTCTTAACCTGTGTTTGAGTAAGAGAATGAAGTGGGCTCATAATAGGAGAAATTAATTTTTGATTCTTACTAAAGAGAAATAGCGTAATAAAGAGTATTCCAATAATTGTAAAGGTAAACATAAATGAAGTTTGGCTTCTTCCATTTAATCTAAAGCGATTTTTTGAAAGCTTATTCCCCTCTCCATTTTGAGACTTTATTTCCTGAGAATCAGATAAGGTAGAGTACTCCTTTACGTATAATTTGTTAGTTTTTTTAAATATGGGCAAGGTCATCAGTAAGGTTATAGTAAATCAAGCAGAGAGGCGATTATATCAACCTGAGAAAGTGAGTCAAGGTCAACGTAAGCCGAAAATCAAGAAATGGTAAGAGATATGTGAGGATACTCAACTGATAGAAATCCTGTAAAGATAACATAAATTTCTCAGCTATAAACTATCCTAGAGTTGAACGTAAGAAAATTACTATAATACTTTTCATTGCCTATTGTAGCGTTTAATTAACCTTATATTTAAGGATGAGAATGTAAGAGAAGAGAAAGAAAGAGGTAGATACATTGAGGTTTTGTAAGAAGCCTGCTATACTTTCACCTATCTATGGTACAAACCATTCTTGTTGTCGAAGACGATAAGGGACTTCAAAAATACCTCAAAGAATTATTGCTAGATAATGGCTACTCCGTCAAAATTGCCGGTGATGGAATTGAGGCGCTTGATACACTTACTCGTACCCAACCCGACCTTTTGGTTTTGGATTTAGGGCTCCCTAACATGAGCGGTGAGGCGGTATGTGGTGAAGTACGCAAAAAATACCCCGAGCTTCCTGTTATTATACTTACAGCCAAAGACAGTATAAACGATATCGTTCAAGGTCTTAACTTAGGTGCTGATGACTATATGACCAAGCCGTTCGTTGCTGATGAATTTTTGGCTCGTATTAAAGCCCGACTACGCCGCAAAGATGGCAGTAATGAAGCTCTCCTTGAAGTCTCAGACCTTAAATTAAACAGCAAAACACTTGAAGTAACTCGTGCTGACAAACAAATTCAACTTACACCTCAAGAATTTAAACTTCTCCAATATTTAATGAATAATAAAGGTCGCATCTTAACTCGTGAAATGATACTTAATCGTATCTGGCTTTATTCAAGTGACATAGAAACTCGTGTTGTAGATGTATATATGGGTTATCTCAGAAAGAAAATTGATTCTGACCATGAGAAAAAACTACTTCACTCAGTCCGTGGATTTGGCTACGTTATAAAAGAATAGTCACTCAATTTTCTTCAATAGATATTACTCCTCAGCTTGACAGGCTTTTCAAATCTCCTTTATCATAAAAATGAATTTATTTTTATATGCCTAAGCTCAGAACCCTGCAAGAGAGCGTTAAGGAGATCTCAAGTGAGGACCTTTATACTCTTTCAATTGATTGTCGACCGACCAAAACAATTATTTTAATGAAGCTTCTCATTCCTGAGGTGAATACGAGCTACTTTCCCCAAACTCATAATTTACTTCAACTTTACCTTCCTACTATTTTTAAATCTGCTTGTTATAACGATGAACATTTACCATTTCCCAAAGAAGTGGCTAGGACAGAACTTGGACATCTGTTCGAACACATCTTATTAGAGTATCTCTGCATTATTCAACTTGAAAATGGCTTGGATTATGCTAGTTATGAAGGTGTTACTAATTGGGATTGGACACAAGATCCAAAGGGAACATTTTATATAACGATTAATGCTAAATCAGAAGAACTTGAAAGATTAGCTAGTGCTGTTGAGAGAACAATACGTCTTATGAACATTATTCTTAATAAGAATCCAAATATTGTAGATACACTCCAAATCCCTTCTGCAACAATCCGACATTAATTTCTTTTCTTCTAGATGTTTTGAAGTCCTAAATCACGAACAAAGAATAAAGGGCGTTAGATTTTACTACATGGAGTATTGTGTATATTTGCTGCTAAAAGTACAAATTAGTTACTATTGTGTAAGAAGATCCAACGTAGCTGCTGCGGACCAGGCCTGAACCAAACACCCAGTCTGACCATTACCTGAGAAGACCTTATACCCATCATTTCCATCTTTCATATAGAGTTCAACTGGTGAATTAAAGAAAGCGATCGGTTTTAACGAAGCTTCTTTTAATAATGTTGCTTCAATGTCATATCCCCAATGCATTAATCCTTCATGACTCATGCCATTAAGTTTTGGCCAATAACTACCGTTATGATATGAATTCTCCGATGCATCAAAGGTTGGAGAAGTCGTACTCATAGTTCGAATCCCCGCATCAACATCAAAAAGATCGGGCATGAATGATCTTTTGACTAGTTGCTCAATATATTCATCTTTAAGAATTGATTCTTTTTCTCCATCTTTACTGTATGTTGCCCAAAGTAATAGAAGAGGATTTCCTGTCACAGTTTTCAGCTGATTTTTTATTCCATCTAAGGCTTGGGCTGGGAATAAAAACCCTTTATCTTCAAAAAGAAAAAGATTATTAAATTGGTCTTTCATAGAGTCAGCAAATTTTCGTAGTTTTATAGAGAATTTGTGAGAGCTACCAACTTGCTTTGTCTCATAAAAATCCGCCCACAGCTTTAGAGCAAGCCAGGTATATCCCTGAACTTCAACAGGGGCAATCGGATAAGGAGGCATTTTTCCATCGAGTGAACTAATGGATTGATGTGAATCAGTCCAGGACTGAACCGGCAAGCCACCAAATGGACGATCTTTAGGTAACTCATACTCAACCAGTCCATCCTTATCTAAATCACCATATGTTATGATCCAGTTGAGTCCAGCCTCAACTGATGGGAGAACAGAAAGTAAAAATGCGTCATCGTGACTCTGCTCCCAATATCTATAAATTGCAATGAGAGCAAGTGGAGTCGAATCGAGAGAATCATAATTGCGAAGGATACCATCAGGATAGACAAACCAGGGTTTGTCCCATGTTAAGAGATGATCGTACTTATCTTTTCGATATTCATGAATAAATTTACCTGGCTGCTCCCCACTTTCAAATACTGTCTCTTTACCTTGAAGTGTCGTGAGATTGATAAGCGCGCGGCGGCACATTTCTTGAAGCTGTAAAACATTATAATAATTTGCTGCGTTAGCGTGAGAAATGACTTTGAGGATTTTAAGGATAGTTATGGCACTATCTCTACCAAAGATGCAGCCATATATTTCGTCTTTCCCAGAAGCATTTATCCCATCTTCTGTGGCTAAATTCAAAATATCAGAGTAGATTCGTGAGCGAAGAGATGTATAGTCCATAAGGCAGAAATTTAGTGTAAATTCTTACTCGAATTTAACGCAGGAGCGTAGACAAGTCAAGCTGAACAGGAGTATTCTTACAATCCTAGGAAGAAATCTCGGGAGAGAATAGAAAATTTGCAGACAAATCTCTCTGAGATCGAACATTAAACCGAGGAAGAGATACATGCTTTGTCTGTCGATTAAGGATCTGCTCATAAATTTTTTCATACCCCTCCGCCATTTTAGCGGGAGTAAATCGAGTCAGTGCGTACTCCCGACAATATGTCCTACTGACCGATGCTATATTTCTCACAGCTTCAACCATCTCCGAAACTTTTGTAACTACAAATCCTGTTTTTTTATCTTGAACGACTTCAGGAATTGATCCCTGATTAAATGCCACCACTGGCGTTCCGCATGCCATTGACTCAATCATAGTTAACCCGAAAGGCTCTGGCCAAGTTACGGGATGTACCATCGCTATCGCACCTGCCATTAATCGATTACGATCTTCTTCTCCGACTTCCCCAATGAATTCCAACCGTGGATCTGATAAATGAGGCTTAACATATGTCTTGAAATACTCGAGTTCATAATCAGCTAAACGAGCTATAATTTTTAACGGCAAATCTAATTTCTGAGCAGCCTCTATGGCTAAATGAAGACCTTTTTCCATCGACATCCGACCGCAAAAAAGAAGATAGCCTTGAGACTTTGCACCAAACGGATAATGCTTCATATTTAATCCGTGGTAAACAGTTCCTACAATATTTAATCCGTTTGTATTTTTTGGTTTTTGCGACTTAGAAATCGTTACTAAATTAATTTTATTCATGGCCTTATATAGGGTGATATTATCGTTATGGAACATACTATGTACTGTACTGATTACGGGAGTTTTACTTAAATTTGCCGTTGGCATACTAATCCCATAGATATGATCGTGGATGATATCAAACTTCGCATATTGAGAGTAAGCAAGCCCGATGTGTGCAAATGTTAACTCATTTAACCCGTAAGGATTTGAGACATTCATTTCACGAAGTGAGTGCGGAACAACTGATGATAATTTTGCGGATGTGATAGAGTCTCCTGTGGCAAATAATGTTACGTCGTGCCCTCTTTTGACTAGTTCCTCTGTTAACGTATAAACAATTCGTTCTGATCCTCCATATTTCTTAGCTGGAACTCGTTCCGAAATTGAAGCAATTTGTGCAATACGCATGTTGTGATTTAGATTACACTTTGCAGATGAGAAAAATAGATAATTTGAGTAAGAAAAAAGAAAGGACAAATAAGATGTAAATATTCTTTTACTTAGGAAAGAAGTGGTAACTTTACGTCAACTTTAGTACCTTTTTTAATCTTGGAATTAATTTCAATAGTTCCATGATGAAAGTTGATAATATGCTTTGCTAGTAATAATCCGACCCCAAACCCCTCACCTTCCTGGTTATCAGATTTATTAAATCCATCAAATACTTTTGTAAGCTGATCACGTGACATCCCGCTTCCTTTATCTGTAACAGATATAACAAATTTTGATTGTGTTGACTGAAGTGAGACGTGAATCGGATCTTTAGGAGGAGAAAACTTATCAGCGTTGGTAACAAGTCCTACAAAAACATTTAGGAGTTTTTCAGGATCCCCAATAAAGACTCTTTCATCTTTAGCGGATAGATTCTCAAATATAATCTGCCTATCATTAAGATGTTTAACATGATTTCCCAGCTCTTCAAAAAATTCATTTAAATTATTCTCTCTGAGATTAAATTGCAATGTTCCTTGTTTTATACGATTTATTTCCATCAGTTCAAAAATAAGATTGGTGAGTCTTTTACTTTCATAATAAAGTTCGTTAACCCACTTTGACTCAACAGTATCTTTGTCCTTCATTTTGCTTTGAAGAAGTTGAATGTATCCATTAATAGAAGTAAGTGGAGTTCTAAGCTCGTGTGAGGCAAGAGAGATAAAGTGATCCCTCGTTTCAAGCGCTGTCTTTGTTTCAGAATAAAGCTGCGTTTTTCTAATTGCTAAACTTGCCATCGTGCCGAAAAGTGAAAGCAAACTTTCATCTGCTTTTTGAAGTACTATGTCGTTTTTACTATGAATAACGAGAACTCCTATAACTTTGCTTCTATTACTTAATGGAATAAAGATACTTGATTTAATATTGTCTTCTAATAATTCCGGATGGGCTAATGCTGATTCCGAGATCGGAACAATTAATATCTTTTTCTGAAAGTATGCTTTATATGTATTAGAAGCTTTTCGGACCCGATTACTGAAGTGGTTAGGATTTGATGTATAAACTCTTACCATCTCTTTATTTTCATACAAGACAATAGATCCAAAAGAACCATCTATCAGTTCACTAGCTTTGCTTACGATAATTTTATAGATGACCTGGAGATCTTCAGGCATCAAAAAATGCAGGGCCGCGTCGTTAATAATTGCTAATTTTTTATCCATGCTACAATCTTACCAAAAAATGCCCTCTTTTACCAAACAATTAAAGCTAATTCTACATATTCTTATCTAATCCTTACATTTCTATTAACCCTTTATCACCCCATTTCAATAACCTATCTTACAGATATGGCTGATAATTACCTCATTGAACAATTCGAAAGATTTTTTCAAGACTTTAAGTTGTTTCAATACAAAAAACGTTCCCTCATTTTAAAAAGTAATGATGCTACATCAAGTGTTTTTTACATAAAATCAGGTTATATTCGAGTTTTTCGCATCTCTGAAAATGGTGAAGAGCTCACCCTTGCGATTTTGAAATCTCATGACTTTTTTCCTTTAACATACGGTATTGGTAATAGTAATCAGTCATATTATTTAGAGGCTATTACACCTCTTGAATTGTGGAAAGCTCCTCAAGAACTTTTCATAGACTTTGTTAAAAAAGATCCTGAGCTTTTTTATGAACTAACTCAACGTCTTCTTATAAGGTTTGATGGAGTATTAGCTCGTATAGAATCTATGGCTTTTAGTAATGCGTATACAAAAGTTGCGACAATTCTTCTCATGTGTGCTAAAGGCTTAGGAGAGAGTTATGGAGAACAAATCATACTCCGTGTTCCTTTAACACACAAAGATATAGCAACTATGATTGGTATAACCCGTGAGACAACATCTCTGGAAATGAAAAAACTTGAACGTAAAGGACTGGTCAAACGACAAGGAAAATATCTAGTACTTACTAACTATGAAAAATTAGAAGAAGAATGTCTCAATACTTCCCACGGACAACTTCTTACTGATTCAAGGTCTATACTTCTATAAAAAAATTGAGATTTATTAATCCGCCTTTACGCTTCTTCCACGATTACTCTCTGCTTTGATCTCTTTTTCTACCTCATCGACTTTATCAGTTACTTCCTCCTCTACCTTTCCTTTTAATTCACGTGCATCGTCTTTGAGATCATCGCCTTTTTCTTTCCATTGAGCAACAGTTTTGTCACTCCATGTGCGTACTTCATCTAACTTTTTAGCAACTTTTTTTTGATTTTTCTTATCACTTAAATAAGCAGTCGCTACACCAATTGCGACACCTGCTGCGAGGCTTGTTACTATCTTTCCTGCCTCTGGAGATTTACTTTTGGTATCTGTCATATATTCACCCCCTTACTATACAAATTAGTATCCTACTCAACATTAAGAAGACTACTACAATCATGTAAGAGTTGTGATAGAACAATTGCAATTTGATATTTTATTTTCTATAAAGGATTATGACTAAAAAGATCCTTATTGTTGATGATGATCGAGATATCGTATCAGCTATTGAGACAATTTTAGCTTTTGAAAACTATAGTACAGTATCGGCTTTTACGGGAGAAGACAGTATCGAGAAAGCCAAAAACGAACGCCCTTCACTTATACTTCTTGATTATATGCTGCCTGATATGACGGGGAAGCAAGTAGTTGAGGAAATTAGAAAAGATGAAGAGATGAGGGAAATTCCTATTATTTTGGTGTCTGCTACTCACGGATTGCGACAACTGTGTCAAGGAATAGCAATTCAAGGAATTATTGAAAAACCCTTTGATATCGATACTCTTACCTCAACTGTTGCAAAAGTCACAGCCACAAACTAAAAATACCTCAACCAGTGAAGTATTTTTAGTTATTGTTCGTAGTGTAATGACAACTACCTATTTTTCTTTTGTCGTTGTTGTCCACCTTTTCGGCCTGCTACACGAGCTTCCTCGCTTGTAAATTCATGAGCAGTTCCCCTTGCATGAGCTGCTTTACCTCCCTTACTTGCGATTAGACGTTGCTTTTCGCTAGACATTGAGGCAAAACCTCTCATTGATTTTCCATTTTTTGAAGCCATATTCTCACCCCCTCTCAATCTCTCTACCTTATTACATCAGCTTAAGAGATAACGTAGAGTACTGTAAGGAATAGATAAGAGATAGCTGAAGCTCAGCTGAAAAGGGGAAATTACTTTTTTGCGGACCTTTTAATAAGCTTGGCAGAATTAATAATCTCTCTAATTTGTCCTTCGGCATCTTCAATTTCATTTGCTCCTGTAAGCCGTTGATATTCTAAAAGATAATCAGATAAAGCAATTTGACGTTCTTTTAGATCTCTGCCTAAATCTTTCACTTTTTGAGCTGAAGCAATAACTGAAGGCTGGCTTGCAATCTGCTGTCTGGTAGTTGCTTTTACTTTCAATGCCTCTTTTGCTTTCTCAGCATTCTCTCGATAGACGGGGTTATTTACAAATGCATCCTCAAACATTTCCTGATGCTTCTTCTTCTCTTCACGAAGCTTATCGATACTTTGAATATAATTCCTAATCATTTCTGAGAGGTTAAGAAGAATTGCAGCATCTCCAACAGTTCCCTCGCCGTCGGGATTAGCATCATCTAAGCCTGGAAAGTCTTGACTAAGAGGGGCTTCATCTACAACTTCTGCATCTAGTACTTTTTCATCATCCATAAGTAACTACTATACACAATGAAGTTTTAATAAATCAAGAGGCAGTCTCATCATAAAGAGTGAGCCAGAAAAATCCCAAGCCCTTCAATTCCCATTGTTACTAGAACTGCTAGAAGAACTGCTATAGTTCTTAGGAGCGGATTAGATTGAATTGATTTTGCCATGAAATCAATTTAATGAGTTTCTGTGAAGACAGCTTATAACTTTTGTAAGAAGATAGGAAGAATTAACTAATACCTTGAGCTTTTCTACGTCGCTCTTCAACTTCGTCTAGGATTTTCTTTCTCATTCTGATTGACTTTGGAGTAACTTCAACAAGCTCATCGTCTCCGATGTATTCTAAAGCTTCCTCAAGCCCCATAACATGAGGAACATTAAAGTGCTCCATAGAACCATCGCCTTTTGATCGCATATTAGATAACTGCTTTGTCTTACATGCATTAACCCTTAAATCTTCAGGACGACTATGTTGACCAATAACCTGACCTTTGTATACTTGAACTGCAGGACCGATAAATAGATCTCCCCTATCTTGAATTCCCGTCAATCCGTAAAGTGTTGTTACCCCAGTTTCATAAGCAACGAGTGATCCTCGATCGCGTCGTAAAGTACTTCCTGAATCTTTAGCGTATTCATAAAAAGACATATTCATAATGCCAAGTCCCTTACTATCAGTGATAAATTCTGATCGATAGCCAAAAAGATCTTTTGTAGCGATGATAAATTCAAATGAAGTAATACCATTTTCGTCATTATGCATATCTTTAAGCTCTCCCCTTCTTTCTCCTAGCTTTTGCATCACAACGCCGCCGTATTCTTGAGGAACTTCCAAAAATAGCTGTTCGTAAGGGGTCATTTTGACACCATCGATAGTTCTTTCGATAACTTGAGGACGACTTACCTGAAATTCGTATCCTTCACGACGAAGACGTTCAATAACAATTGCTAGATGTAATTCTCCTCTTCCACTAACATTCCATTCTCCTGTAGGTAAATCTTCAATGCGGAGCGCAACATCAGTTTCAAGCTCTTTATACAGTCTTTCTCTAATTTGTCTAGATGTCTTAAATTCTCCTTCTTGTCCTGCAAAAGGTGAAGTATTAACTCCAAACGTCATCATGACTGTTGGCTCTTCAATTGCTAATACAGGTAATTGGAGTGAATCTTGGCCTGAACTTGCTAAAGGGTCAGCAATTGTTTCACCAATCGTTATGTCAGGAATACCAGAAATTGCGACGATATCACCAGCTTGTGCTTCTTTAACATCTAAGCGTCCGAGTCCTACAAACGTCATCAAAGAAACGAGACGAAACTTCTTCATTTCACCTTCACGATTGATGTGCATGACGTCTTGGCCCAATTTCATAGTTCCATTATAAATACGTCCGATTGCAATACGACCTTTGAAGTTATCACTGGCAAGTGTCGTAATAAGCATTTGGAGAGGCTTTGTTGCATCCCCTGTAGGCTCAGGAACATGCGTGAGGATAGCATCAAATACAGGAGAAATATCAGTCATGGTTGAAAGATCGGGTTCAAGACCTGCTTTTCCTTCTTTTCCTGAAGCATAGACAATTGGGAAGTCAGCTATTTCATCACTGGCTCCTAGTTCTAAAAATAAGTCGAGGGTTTTATCTAAGACATGGTGAATTCTAGCGTCTGGCCTATCGATCTTATTAACAACGACAATGATACGGAGTTTTTTCGCTAATGCTTGACGAAGTACGAATCTAGTCTGAGGCATTGGTCCTTCTTTCGCATCAATAAGTAAAAGACAACCGTCAGCCATAGTGAGAACACGCTCGACCTCTCCACCAAAATCAGCATGCCCAGGAGTATCAATAATATTGATTTTTGTTCCTAGCCAGTTAACGGACGCATTTTTACTAAAAATAGTAATTCCACGCTCGCGCTCTAGCTCATTACTATCCATGATGAGGTCCGACCCTTGCAGGTCTTTACCTAACTCAGTCTTTGACTGACGCAAAAGAGCGTCAACGAGAGTTGTTTTACCATGGTCAACGTGAGCGATAATTGCTACATTACGGATATTGTTCATAATCTTGTTTTAAAAATAAAAAACTCCGCTGAACCCAACAGCAGAGTCCTATATTATTTATATATTATAGCCTTTTTGAAGGAATAAAACAACTCTCATCTTGTTATTTCCTCTTACGTTTGTATAATAAGTTCAGATGAAGATCACATCAATTAAGGCACGTCAAATCCTCGACTCCCGTGGCTTTCCAACAATAGAAGCAGATGTTTTGTTAGATGATGGCAGTAAAGGACGAGCTGCGGTACCATCCGGTGCATCTACAGGTACCCATGAAGCGTTAGAGCTACGAGACAATAATCCGGATTCCTACATGGGTAAAAGCGTTCACCAAGCAGTCACAAATGTTAATGGGGTCATTAACGATGCACTTATCGGTAAAGATGCGTCTATCCAGGAGTCTATAGACCAAACATTGATAGAACTTGATGGAACTGATAATAAGTCTCACCTTGGAGCAAATGCGATACTCGCTGTATCACTTGCAGCAGCTAAAGCTGAAGCACGTTCGCAACAAAAACCTCTTTATCAATATGTAGGACAGCTTAGTGGTAATACCGAATTTGTCCTTCCTCTTCCAATGATGAATATCATAAATGGTGGTAAGCACGCTGCTGGATCAACTGATATCCAGGAGTTTATGATAATGCCGGTAGGAGCAGGGACATTTTCTCAAGCTCTTGAAATAGGTTCAAATGTTTTTCATTCGTTAGGTAAAGTTCTCGCGGCGAAAAATTATGCAACAACGGTAGGTGATGAAGGTGGTTACGCACCCCATGTTAAAAATGGAAATAAAGAGGCGTTGGATTTAATTGTTCATGCTGTTGAAAAAGTAGGTTATTCACTCGAAAAAGATGTCGTTATCGGGCTTGATGTCGCGGCATCTGAGCTTTTTGGGGATGACTCATATGTTCTTAATACTGAAGACAAACGTTTAACCTCTGATGAGCTTATCGGATGGCTAATTCAGTTAAGTCGTGACTATCCAATCGTCTCTATTGAAGATGGACTAGCTGAAGATGATTTCGAAGCATGGAAAAAGTTAACTTCCCTCATTGGTTCGGAAATGCAGCTAGTCGGAGACGATCTTTTTGTCACAGATCCAAAACGGATTCAAAAAGGAATTGATGAAAAGGAAGCTAATGCTGTTCTTATTAAACTCAACCAAATTGGAACTCTTTCTGAAACCATTAAAGCAGTTCAGACTGCTAAAAATGCAGGATGGAAAGCAGTTATTTCACATCGATCGGGAGAAACTGAAGATACAACCATCGCCGATCTGGCAGTAGGACTCGGAACTGGACAAATCAAAACTGGTTCTCTCTCTCGAAGTGAACGAATTGCTAAGTACAACAGACTACTTCGTATTGAAGAAAAACTCGGTAATCAAGCTGTTTTTGCTGGGAAAAACGCTCTCCACACTACTAAATAACTATGTCATATCTCGCACTTGTTAGACACGGACAATCAGAATGGAATGCTAAAAACTTATGGACCGGTCTTACAGACATCGGACTTACTGAAATAGGTGCTAAGGAGGCGGAGTCTGCAGGTGAACATCTCAGAGATATTCATTTTGATGTAGCCTTTACTTCAATCCTCACCCGAGCTAAAGACACTTGGTCTATTATCCAAAGCCAACTTCAAGAAAATGACATACCGACTTTTTCAGATAAAGCGCTTAATGAAAGAGATTATGGAGATCTCACTGGCAAAGATAAATGGCAAATTAAAAAAGATTTTGGTGAAGAGCAATTTCTTAAATGGAGACGGGGTTGGGATACCCCTCCACCCCATGGAGAATCGTTAAAAGATGTGTACGAAAGGCTAGTTCCTTATTATGAATCTACTATCATGCCTTATATTAAAGAGGGTAAAAACGTCATTATTGTCGCCCACGGAAATAGTCTCAGGGCTTTGGTAAAACATTTAGAAGATGTTCCAAATGATGTTATTCCTTCACTTGAAATAGCAACAGGAGAAATGTATGTCTATCAATTAGATGCTAATGGCGTAGTAGTGAACAAAGAAATTCGCAAAGCTGCCAATCTTCATAATCCTCTACAGAAGTAGTCTAATCCTCAAAGAATTTCTTATCTTTTAAATTTTCCGGGAGGAAACCTACTTTTTCATTCTTCGGACCCACCTTTTCCTTACTCCACTCATAATTTTTACCGTATCCCAACTCCTTCATTAACTTTGTCGGAGCGTTTCTTAAATGAAGTGGAACTGGCTCATTTGGATATTCATAAACAGCCTCTTTTGCTTTTCCCATAGCATTTGGTACGCTTCGTGATTTTTTAGCCGTTGAGAGATACAAACAAATATGAGCCAAAATGAGCTGGGACTCAGGCATTCCTATCTTTGTAACTGCTTCAAATCCAGCGTTGGCTTGAATAAGCGCACCTCGGTCTGAAAGTCCAATATCTTCAGAGGCAAATATGATCATTCGTCGGGCAATAAATTTTGGGTCCTCACCATTCTCAAGCATACGCATGAGATAATAAAGAGCCGCATCCGGATCTGATCCCCGCATCGATTTAATAAAAGCTGAAATGATATTGTAGTGTTCATCAGCTTTTTTATCATAGAGACCGGCTGTTTTGGTTTGAAAAATCTCTTTAATTATCTCAACAGTTATCTCATTTTCTTTTTTCTTCTCTTGTCCTGAGCTTGTCGAAGGAAAATTATTTACTGCCATTTCAAGCGCATTCAAAACAACTCGCGCATCTCCTCCCGACAACCGAATTAATAACTCCTCTGCATCTTTCTTAATTTTTCTTTTATAATTTCCAAGACCTTTTTCATCATCTGTTAAACTTCGATCAATAATTGTATGCAGATCTTGAGAGGAAAGTGATTTGAGTACAAAAACTTTACTTCTTGAAAGTAAAGCGCTGTTAACTTCAAACGAAGGATTCTCTGTTGTAGCACCGATTAATGTAATCAAACCTGACTCAACATAAGGTAGTAACACATCTTGTTGAGCCTTATTCCATCTGTGAATTTCATCAATAAAAAGGATTGTTTTTTTCTTAAAGAGCGTCTCTTCTTTAGCTTCTTTTACAATTTTTTGAAGGTCTTCTTTACCTGTACTAACTGCTGAGAGTGTATAGAAAGTAGAATCTGTCTCATGTGCAATAATAGAGGCGAGCGTTGTCTTTCCGCTTCCTGGAGGTCCCCACAAAATAATAGAAGAAAGCGAATCCGATTCAATCATTCGCCTAATTAATTTCCCTTGACCAACGAGATCTTCTTGGCCTACATATTCATTGAGTGATTGAGGCCTCATGCGTACTGCAAGATTCATAAATATTTTCCTAAGCAAAGAACTTGTCCTGAGCTTGCCGAAGGATGGGGCTATTGTAACACAGTAATTAAGGTTACTTCGTGGGGGTAGTGACAATAGTTGTAATAGCTGGTGTGATTGATGATACAGGGGTGGGTGTTGATTGAGATGCTGACGGTACACCATATTTAGCTTCTAGATTACTAAAAATCATACTGCAACTTCGACCCGCGCATGCCACACATGCATATTTCCAACCGCCAAGAACCGCTCCTCTATGGACTGGCGAATTAAGCCACCAATTAAGTGCTGCTTGCTCAGAACCCATACTGATAAGATTTTCAGTGGCCCAAAAAGGAAGATTACGACCATAAAACCCTGCATGCATGTTATGAGTTACCCAAATTTCCCCATCAACTTCTGGCGCACGGGAATTCGCAACTGAACAGATCTGCTCACTTTTTTGAAAAGCTGGTAATCCATATTGCGAGCGAGTTGCGTTGACTAAGTTAAAGAGAACTTCAGCATTTAAAGAGGATCCATTAGAAATTAGCGAAACTTGAGTTACTCCAGAAGGAAGCGATGAATTTGTGGTAATAGTAGCCTTTGGTTGGGGGCTTGGTGTAACTATAATATCTGACTCTAAATCACCATCTGTTGCTTTTTTAAGCACAGTCTCAACAGGCATTAGAGAACCTGTGAGAGTGTTCTTTGGAGCTGTAATGACGAGCTTATTTAAACCTGTATCGTCAATCCGCTCAAATTGAGATGGAATAAGAGACGAATTGACCCCCAATAGTGAGTCAGCAAGGATATTTTTACATGGAATTTTGCTAGATGAAACAGTAAATGAATTAGAGAGTAAAAGAGGATCTGAGCTTGAGGCGGACGCTGTCTGAGCCATAGGAGTAGCTACAAACATTGCCCCGAGCAGGAGGGACACGGCCAAGCGTAGACTATGTGCGCTTTGTCGCATTACGAAGTTACAAGGATAGCAAAAACAAGCAAAGAATGCAAATCTCCAGCAATTTCATATATCACTTTGAGGCTAATCTTAAAAAATATTGAGCAACTTTATTGAACGATATCATCGTGTGTTCTAAATATTCGTGATAATTTCAGCAGCTCTTTTGCCAGAGAGTGTAGCACCTTCCATAGTACAAAGATAAGGTTGCTTCGTATAATCACCCGCTAATAGTAACCCAGGGATGGGAGTTTTTTGAGTAGGCTTATGTTTTTCTTTATTAATTGACAACTCGTAAAAGTCCATCGGTTCCGTGATAACTCGATAATCAGTAATAGTTTTTTCAGATATATTAAGATGTAATCGTTCTGCATCTTTTAGCACATCCGATAAAATCTCTTTATCAGTTTTTTTAATATATTTTTCAGCTTGGCCAAGTATTACAGATAATCTACCATTAACATGCCGAAAAGTTGTTCGAGATTGTTCAGAGAAACATGCAAGAAGGGTTGTTGGTCCAAATGTCGCATGGTCCACATCCATAGCGGGTTCTTTCATCTCAAATTGTATAGTCACTGCCGGCATTGTCGGTAAATTAAGTAGATCAGTAAACCAGCTATGAGTAGCAAAGTGTGATTTTAGAAGTTTTTGCGCAGGTCCTAGAGATGTAGCCAACACCACGTAATCTGCAGATAGCTTCTTCCCATCAATTACTACCCCGGTGACTTTCTCGTTCTCTATCACTAGCTTTTCAACTGGTGCACCAGTCCGAACTTCTCCCCCTTGCCTTACTATTGCCTCAGCAATGGGTTGGCACATTACCTCCGTCATTCCACCACTAAATGCACCTACACCTGTCTTAATCAAATTGAATTTAGGCACTCCAATAAAAGAGGCCAAAACGAACATTGAATATTTTTCAGGAGGGAGAAAGAAAATTCCTTCTGTCAGAGGAATGAGTAGTCTTTGAATTACATTTTCTGATATACCATGTTTTTTGGCATAACCCGTTACTGTTATTCGATCAAGGGATTCTTTATCCTTTGCATAATCTATTGTTGCTTGTGAGAAAAGCTTAATAATTTCAGCTTTCTCGGAAAGAGAGAACATGTCGTTATTACCTATGGAACTAAGTAACGTCTGTACAGGCTTCCCAATGGATGCACCAAAAATAGCCTGTGGTCCCCCATCAGGAAGTCTTATCTCAATCTCATTCTCCCATATTAACATTTTGTCAAAATCAATTTCAGCCTCTTTACAAAGCTTCGGAAGCTCCGTATAAAACCCCAAAAATTTATGAAGACCAGATTCCACCAACATGCCCTTTTCGTTCCACGATGCAGTTCTTCCTCCAACAAAATCCTTTGCTTCCACAAGTAACACTTTTTTCTTTTCTTTAGTCAAATAGAAAGCTCCCGAAAGACCTGCTAACCCGCCACCCACGATAATAACATCATAAGAATTCATTTTCGTAGTCTCTCATTACTTACATATAGCTGAGTTAGAACTATGTAATAATTCTGTAAATTACGCTTGCCCTTGACCCATACATATCACACAGATATAGTAAATGATATGCCTGAATTCTCCACCCCGATGATGCGTCAATATCGCTCTATCAAAGAAAAATATCCTGACTGTCTCCTCTTCTATCGTATGGGTGATTTTTATGAACTTTTTAACGAAGATGCCCACATTGGAGCTTCAGTTCTCAATATTACACTTACTGGAAAGGCTGGAGGTAAAGATGGAAGAATCCCTATGGCCGGTGTCCCTTACCACGCGGTTGATAATTATATAACCAAACTCGTTAAGTCAGGCTATAAAGTCGCAATCTGTGAGCAGCTCTCTCCACCAAATAAAAAAGGGCTTGTTGAGAGAGATGTTGTGCGAATTGTCACTCCCGGAACTCTCCTGGATGAGAACAGTCTAGATAAGAAAGCAAATAACTTTATCGTTGCTATTGTAACTGATGACACAACAGTTGCATTCAGCGTGGCAGATCTTTCTACTGGATTTTTCGCAGTCAATGAAGGAGAGATAGAGAGCATTACAAAAGTACTCGTTGAAGAGCTCATCCGTCTTCAACCTTCAGAATGTATCCTACCGGATGCGCTTTATAACGACGCAGACTTTCTTAAATTATTACG
>Ga0154020_10003290_pt1 | contig 19508 bp, 8 predicted proteins | sample Klosneuvirus_201_FD_109709 | JGI IMG/M metagenome (GOLD analysis project Ga0154020, IMG submission 109709) | Active sludge microbial communities from wastewater, Klosterneuburg, Austria - Klosneuvirus_20160825_MG | ecosystem: Engineered > WWTP > Aerobic digester > Activated sludge | place... | reverse complement strand
GCGCGACGACGTGGCCGACTCCGGCGGCGAACTGGACGGCAGCACGCCCGATGATCTAACACCGTACTCCAACCCGACGGTGTACAACTGGACACATATCGGCTCGGGTCAGGGCGCTCCCGCTGCCAATCCGGTGGGCTGGAACTTGCGTGCCGGCACGGCCGGTACCCTGGCCAACTGCATCGTGACCGACATGAAGGGCAAAGGCCTGGAAGTGCAGGACAAAGCCGCCGGTGTGAACGACGCTTACGCCAAACTCGTGGCCGGCGAACTGAAACTGCTGAACAATATTTTCTACAAAATCGGTAGTTTCACGACGATAGATACCGGTGCTGTCGGGATCATTCGTGTGAGCGCAACGGCAGAGGAAAAAGGGGCCGCTGCTCTCAAAACGCATCTGACAACCAACCAAACCGTGGTCAACTGGTCGCCTTACCTGCTGTCCATCAGCCGCGATCAGAGCAGCCAACTCGACCCGCGTCCCTGCCCGATCGGTTCGGCGTACACCACGTCGCGTGCTGCTGTGCCTGTCGGCGATCCGTTCTTCACAACAGTGGATTACAAAGGTGCCTTCAGCACCGACTGGAATCAACTTTGGCTGCGCGGCTGGTCGTCGCTGGCACGCAACGGCCACTTGGTGACTGCCCCCATCGCTTGCGCCACCACCAGCGCGAACGAATCTGACATGGCTAACCTGTTCAGCATCTATCCGAACCCGGCCAAGGGCATGTTCACGGTGAACTCGACGTTCGACGAAGCGGTTGGCATCGAAATTTTTGACCTGTCGGGCCGCTTGGTACAGCAGCGCATCAACCTGCAAAGCGGGGTACAGCAAGTGGACATAAATGCCCTGGGTACCGGCATGTACCTGATCCGTTTCAGGGCTGAAAATGGTCAGGCTATCACGAAAAAACTCATTGTCGAATAAAAAAATGAATTTCCAATAATACGGATACCAATAGCAGCAGGTTTCACGCACAGGCGAGGAACCTGCTGCCCAGTTCAACATCAACTTATTCAATTAAATTATGAGCAAGTTTTTCAATTCCTACCTACTGATCTGTATTGGGCTATTTTGTGCAGCCCCTCTTTTTGCTCAAAAAGCAATCATCGCCGGCAAAGTTGTGGACAAAGACAACGGCGAAACCCTGATCGGCGTGACGATCAAGGCTACCAACCCCGCAGGCGAGACCCGCGGTGCCATAACGGATTTCGACGGGAACTACCGCTTTGAGGTAGACCCGGCTTTGTACACCATCACGACTACGTACACGGCGTTCACGAACCAAACGGTGGAAAAGTTCGAAGCCAAAGCAGGTGTACTGAATACCCTGGACTTCGCCCTTGGCACCGAATCGGCCATGATCGCCGAGGTAGTCGTGGTGTCTACCACGCTGAGAAACACGGATGCCTCGCTGATTGCTTTGCAAAAACGGTCCCTGTCCATTCAGGACGGTATTTCTTCGCAGCAAATCAGCCGGACCGGCGTATCCAATGCTGCTGATGCCATGAAACAGGTCACAGGCGCTGTCGTGGAAGGCGGCAAGTTCATCGTCATGCGTGGGTTGGGCGACCGCTACTCCCTTTCGCAGCTAAACGGTGTCACCATGCCCAGCACCGACCCGTACCGCAACAGTTCGAGTTTGGACCTGATTCCGTCTCAGATGATTGACAACATCGTGACCCTGAAGACCTTCACGCCCGATTTACCGGGCAATTTTTCCGGCGGCCTAGTAAACATCACGACCAAATCCATCCCCGATAAGTTCAACTTGTATTTCGGGATGAGTGCTTCCTACAACACACAGGCAACGTTCAACGACAATTTCCTCGGTCACGGACGCGATGCCGGCAGCGATGATTGGCTGGGCTTCGACGACGGCGGTCGCGACCTGCCCAAAATCCTGCTCGACGAAAACAACCGCAAGTTGCTCAGCCAGAGCGCGTACCTGAATGCACGTAACCCAAGCGAAACCTTCAACGACTTGCGTACGCTCCTGAACGAGTCATCGTTCCAAATGAGCAACACGTTCACGCCGACACCCAAAACGGCGCCGCTGAACCACGGCCTGAACTTCTCGATTGGCGACAACATCCAACTTTTCGGAAATACCCTTGGCTTTTCGCTCGGGGTCAACTACTCGCGCGAATTTTCCCACTACGAAAACGGCGCCGTCAATACCTGGCTGAATAACAGTTCGCCCACGCTCTTCGGGTACCAACTGCTGAATGAGACCAAAAGCACCGAAACGCCGCACCTCGGCGGGCTTTTCAACCTGAGTTACAAACTCGGGAGCAACCACAGCATCAGTGCCAATGTGATTTACAACAACGACACCGATATCATCGGGCGCTCTCAGAATGGCAAATGGGTGGGCCAACTCTCTACGCCCAACGCCCAATACCTGACCAACTCGCTGGAGTTCGCCCGTCGGCAGTATGTGTCGTACCAACTAAGCGGCCGGCATGTGTTCCCGGAACTGAATGAAGTGGAAATCCGCTGGAGCGGCGCTACGAATTCCTCCTTCCAGAAAGAACCCGACACCCGCTTTTTTGCCTACATCAACTACATGGATGACAATCAGGAAGAGCGTTTCGAGATCAACGAAGCCGAGTTCAAGCCGCCGTTCCACTTCTGGCGCGACCTGAACGACGAATCCAGAGAGTTCAAACTGGATATTTCGATTCCCTTCCTGACCAACAGGAACAGTTCCAACCAGATCAAGTTCGGTGGCTTGTACAGCGAAATGACCCGCGATTTTTCCGAATATCAGTTTCTGCATAACCGCCATTCGGATATTCCAACAGACCTGTTTGTCAACAACTTCCGGGGCGATTTTAACGCGTTCTTCGATTACAGCAACTTTGGTATCATTGACACGCTTTACAAGCCCGATGGTTCGATTAATCGCTACCGTTTAGGGTACCACTACATCAATCAGGTCAACAACAAAAACTTCTATAACGGCGACCAAAAGGTCACTTCCGGCTACGGGATGGTGGTGTACAACCTCGCTCCCCGGTTGAAAGCGATTGGCGGCGTCCGGGTAGAAAAAACAGACCTTTTTGTGGAGAGCCGTGATACGTCGCTTGATGCCAGTGTGCTTGATCTGACCGACTGGCTGTATTCAGCCAACCTCATTTACGGGCTGAACGAAAAGGCCAATATTCGCCTGGCGGCAACCCAAACGCTGGCGCGCCCGAACATGCGCGAACTGGCGCCGTTCGAGCAGTTCGACACCAAAAACGGGTTCTTCAATATCGGCAATCCCGTGTTGCAGCGCACCCTGATAAACAACTTCGACATCCGCTATGAAGTTTTCCCGGAGCAGGGCGAGATGTTCGCATTCAGCCTGTTCTACAAGCAGTTCCGCAACCCGATCCTGCGCCGCTTCTCGCCCAGCGCCACCATTCCCGAACTTGGCTATGTCAACATTGATCAAGCCAACGTGTACGGCATGGAAGTGGAGATTCGGAAAAACCTTGCCTTTCTCGGCAACTTCGCCCGCAACTTTTTCATCGGTACCAACCTGGCCCTGATCAAATCCTCCTACGATGTTCCGGCAGACGAGGTAGCTGCCTCCAAACAGATTGATCCCACATACGATGTGACCTCGCGGCCATTTCAAGGCCAGGCGCCGTACATCGTGAACGCCGTCCTGTCGTACATTAACCCGGAGAAAGGCTGGGAATCGTCGCTGTCGTTCAACGTATCGGGTCGCCGCTTGTACACCATCTCGCTCGCCGCTACTCCCGACGTGTATGAGGAGGAGTTCCCCCTGTTGAATTTCAACCTGACCAAACGGTTTGCCGACCACTATCAGGTTACCTTTTCGGCCCGCAACCTGCTCAACCCTGAAAATCTCAAAACAATGGATTTCAAAGGGCAAACGTACACCGCCGAATCGTTCAAATTGGGTACGACAATTGGCCTCAGCGTGGCCTACTTTATCCGGTAAAGCGATTTTGGATTTACGATTTACGATTTACGATTTTGGATTTACGATTGCACGTGCGGCAAATCGTAAATCCAAAATCGTAAATCGTAAATCAAAAAACACTGCAAACCTGTAAGCCGGATTCTGTTCCCCGATCTCTCCGAAAAGAGCGCGTGGCCTCTGCCATTTATCTGGGTTCCGTTTCACAACGGAACTCTGCGCTGCCTACCCCCCTTGCCGGCCCGAAGACCGATGTGCGAGCCACACATCTCCCTGAAGGGACGCAAGGTGTACATGGCATTTCAACCCGCAAGGTTTATCCGCTTCCCGGTTTGCACCGGAAAGCCGTGCGCTCTTACCGCACGTTTTCACCCTTACCCCGACCGGGGCCGGGGCGGTTGTTTTCTGTGACCCTTTCTGTACCCCGGCCATTGCCAGGGCCCCACCGGTTAGGTGGTGCGGTACTCTGTGTTGTCCGGACTTTCCTCCCTTTCCCAAAGGAAAAGGCGGCAGAGCGGTTTGCAGTGTTTTTTGATTTACGATTTACGATTTTGGATTTACGATTGCACGTGCGGCAAATCGTAAATCCAAAATCGTAACTCGTAAATCCTCCAAGTTTCCAGTTGGCACGATTTTTTAGTTTTCAAGGGGGCAGATGAGCAAGTATTGTTCTTGTACATTTGCACGGCGCGAAAAAGCCGTTTCACGATCCTTGTTTCTGCCGGGCTACCTTGGGAAACCTCAAGTACCGGGCCTATTTTCCGAATCGTATGATAAAACGCCTGCTCCTGTACGTTTTGGCCGGAGCCATTCTTCTGGCGGTGGCGGCTACTGCCGACCGCGGGTACAAAGGTACGGCGCTGCTGCAACAGTATGCCGCCGAAATCGGGACGTACCTGTCCGACCAGGCAACCAAGGGTTTGGAGTGGGCACACCAGGAACGCGCCCGCCTGGGCGCTGCAGCAGCAGGGCGCCCCGTTTCCGATCCGGCAACCTGGGTTTTGGCACTGTCCGAACAAGCCGACGAGCCGTATACCATACTGATTCATCAGGGCGATAGCCTGCTTTTTGCATCCAACAACAAAGTGCTTCCGCCAAAGGAGGACATGGCCCGGGTATTCCTGTCCGATGAGCCTGCCGTCGTGCAATTTCCACAGGGCCACTACTACATTTGCCACGAGCAATTCGAAACCGATACGAAACTGACGGTGCTCGTTCCCATCCGGTACGCGCTGGACGACAGTCCCCGGCAACAGGCGAGAGGCCTTTTTCCCGCCGACGCTTCCATCCCGATGCAGGTTCAGACAGGTCTGGAGCCAACGGAGCACGCGGTGCGCATTGGCGGGCGGGACCTGTGCTGGCTGTCGGCAACCGGCCCTGTGCAAGCGGCCTGGGTACAATGGATCAAATTATTGGCGTTCAGCGTAGTACTTGGACTGCTGCTCGCTTTGGTGTTTCAGGGCGGTATGTTTTTGACGAAAAAAGGCCGCGCACCGTTGGGCGCGTTCCTGCTGGCAGCGTTTGCGGGAACGATTGTTTGGCTAAACTGGGCCGCTGATTTCACCGCTACGACCTTCAACCGGCTTCCCGTCTTTGCGCAGCAGTTCGACACGTCCGCGCTGATCGGCAAATCCTTGGGCGATTGGCTGCTGCACCTCGCCTTGCTGGTGTGGCTGACGGTTTTTTTTCACCGGGCTTTTCGGCAAGAGGAGGAGACAAAAATATCCGCGCTGCCCGCGCGAACGGCCCTTGTTGCCCTGTGTTACCTGTTGGTCATGTGCAGCGTGGTGGCCGGGGTGGAAGTGTACCGGGAACTGGTCTTTCACTCGACCGTCAATTTTGATTTTGACAACCTCCTCAACTTCGACGGGTTCACAGCGCTTGCCCTCGCCGGCATCCTGCTTTTGTCACTTGCCTTGTTCCTGTTTGGGCACCGGCTGGTGCATACCGCGTTGCAACTGGGCTTGCCCTTCGCCAAACGCGTTCCGGTCATGCTCGGCTCGGCAGCGGTGGTGTACGCGATCGGTCTGCTTGGTCAGGGGCTTTTTCAGATAAACGCCTTGTACATCGCGGCATTTGCCTTGGTGTACATCGGGCTGTTCGATTTTTTCCTCGATCTCCGAGTGCCGAGGCTGGGTGGGTTGGTGCTTTGGTTGATGCTGTTTTCCATGGCCTCCGCCCTGCTGCTTTACCGCTACAATTACCTGAAAGACAAAAGTGTGCGCCTCGCGTATGCCGAAGCCCTCGCTTCGCCCCGCGATACGGCGCCGGCCGAACCGCAGTTGAAACAGGTGTACGAGAAACTCCGGCAGGACGACCAAATCAACCGCTTGCTGAAACCCTGGCCGTTCAAGCCACTGACCTCCGATTTGCGCCAACGCGTGAACACGATTGCCTACCCATACCGCTATCTGTTTCAGCACTACCGGGTGTCGGTGTTTGCGTTCGACAGCGACGGTGCTGTGCTGCCGCAAGATCAGGCTAAAGACCGCACCTATATTGTCGAACAAAACTGGGATCGCGCCACCCCCCTGCCCGACGCACCCGGGGTACGCTATCTTTCCACGCCGGAGGGCATTTTTCGTTACCTCATACAAGCCCGTGCCCTGCGCATGGGCGACTCCACCCAGCCCGCCGAGATCTATTATTTCTTTGATCACCAATATCCCCAGCCTACGCGGGTCTATTCAGAGTTGTTTTACAACCTGCCTTACAAAAATCTGGATCGGCTGCTGGACTACGATTTCGCCGTGCAGCGCGACGGCAACCTCGTCGTGGATCAGGGAAATTCCAACAAGGTGGTTTTCCAAAAAGGATTGGCCAAAGGCGCTGCACAGGAGCAGGTCTCCGCGTCACCGAGACGGGTGGACGCTGTGTTCCGAAGCGCCGATGGCGCCATGACGGCGGCTGTCGGGCGACCGACGGGCGGTGCGTACAAGCAGTTGTACCTGTTTGCGGTGTTGTTCGCCCTCACCTCATTGTTTGTTTTCGCGTTGGCCATTCTCAATACCTACCTGCACTTTTTGCCGAAATACTACCAGTTCAATTTTTCAGCAAAAGGCTCCTTGGCCAAACGCATCCACTACGGCAACTTCGCCCTCATCGGCCTGGCGTTTGCCGGTATCGGCTGGCTTACTTACAGGCACTTCGCTACCGCTGCCCAGGAGGCTGAACAGGTCAATCTGGACAAACGCGCCGATGCCGTGCTGACCACCTTGCGCATCCAACTCGGGGACCGCGCGCCCGCGCCCGATTCCCTGAAACTCGTCCTGCCGGAAATCCTGGCCCCTCTGGCGGCAAGTTTGGCTACAGACGTAAATTTCTTCGCACCCGGCGGCGACCTGCTTTTTTCCACCCAAAACGACCTGGTGCAACTCGGCGTGTTGCCAAGCCGCATGGGCACCGAGGCGCTCGCCCTGCTCACCGTCGGCGAACAACCGGAGGCAACGGTGTCGGAACAGGTGGTGGGGGCCACATTCTCCAACCACTACCTGCCCGTGCCCAACAACCAAAACCAGTTGCTCGGCTACCTCGGCGTGCCCTACCACTTGTCCGACCGAAAGATCGGCCCGGAGGTGTCCGACTTCATCGGCATGCTGGCCAGCGTGTACGTGTTTCTCATGCTGATCGCCTACTCGGTGTCGTACCTGTTGTCGCGTTCTATCATCCGGCCGGTGAAACTGATTTCCGAAAAAATCAAACGCCTCCAACTGGAGGACAAAAACGAGCCGCTCGAATATCAGGGCGATGCACAGGATGAGCTTAGCGCGCTCATAGACGAGTACAACCGCATGGTGGAAAAACTGGAGGAATCCAAGACTCAGTTGATCCGCCTGGAGCGCGAAAGTGCCTGGCGCGAAATGGCCCGGCAGGTAGCCCACGACATCAAAAACCCGCTCACCACCATGAAACTGTCCATGCAGCAGTTGGAGCGGGTATCGTCGGAACCGGCTCAGGCGGCACTTTACCTGAAAAAGGCCATCACTCGACTGATTGAGCAAATAGACTCGCTGGCGCAGATCGCATCCGAATTTTCCATGTTTGCCAACCTCGACATCCAGCAGAAGCAGGATATCGTGCTGAACGACGTGGTGGAAAGTGTGTACGACCTGTTCAGCGAACAGAAGGACGTGAACCTGAAGATGGCCGTGCCAACCGAGCGCTACCACATCAGCGGCGACAAAAACCACCTGATCCGGGTGTTCAACAACCTCGTGATCAACGCGATGCAAGCCATACCGTCCGACCGGGAGGGGCTGATTCAGGTATCGCTTTTCCGGCAAAACAACCACGCTGTGGTGCGCATCAACGACAACGGCGGCGGCATTCCGCCCGAAATTCAGAAACGGGTGTTCGAGCCGAATTTCACCACCAAGACCTCCGGTAGCGGCCTCGGCCTGGCAATTTGTAAAAAAATTGTGGAAGCACTCGACGGGAACATCCGCTTCGAGACGCGTGAAAACGAGGGCACCGACTTTTTTGTGGAACTGCCGATCCGGGCTACGGAGACAGCAGAGCGGGCGGGGAGAGTGGCGGCGGGATAAATATGGGGCTAATCAAATGCTTGATACATATTGGCTCATGCTTCGGGTACGGGGAGGCGTTTGCGTGCTCGTGCCTTGGCCAAGCGCATTAAATGCTCAATAACCATAAAATAGTCCAACTCCTGCTTTTCCGTTTCTGTCAAATCGCCTTGCCTGTTTTTCTCCAACAATACATTAGCCCGATTCTGCAAAGCGACAGAGGGCTTATACGCCACCACAGCTTCCGGCAGTGGGCACGAAGTGAGGAAATCTATGATCTCGTCAAAAAAACGGGTTGCAACCATGAGTTTGAATTTTCAGCAAAAATAACCCTTTCCAATCAAAATGCAACACTGTCGGTGCTCATCGAGATATTGAGAATCATTTCAACAACACCGACTTGGTTATATATCCGTCCTCTGCCCGTTGGCGCCCGATTTAATAGCGCGTCGTGTGTGGGTGAAATGTCCTCCAACTATGCCAAAACTCCTGATAGGCATTGATTTTCCGAAGGTTCCCGTCGGCGGCATCGGATGCCTTGCCAAGCAGATTCCACGATTTTTCGCCTCGAAACAGGGTGTCGTTTTTGACGGAAAACATCGCCTCCGAGTCGGGGCGCTCGAACGCGAAAAAGCTCTTGCCGTCGTCGGCCAGCACGAGCAAAATGGGTAGTTCGCCCACCTTGTCCTGGATGATGCGCTCCCGTTTGAGCCGGTTCCAGTCGAAGGCCTTCGCCGTTTTTTTGTTAGCCTCGATGCCGACCACCCAGGATTTGTCTTTCCACGAAATGGTGTCGGTTGTGGTTAGTTTACCCCGCTTCAGGCCGATATCATACGTATCCATGCTCTTGTATTCTTTCGAAAATGTACTGTCTGCCTGCATGACGAGGCTTCCGGGGTACAAGGACAGCCACGCACGCAAACTCGTCTGGGTGACGGGCCATTCGGGCAATTGCGTGCCTTTGAGCGGTCCAGCCACTGCTTCGCCCGACACCTGCCGCCACCAACTTTTGGTGCCGGCATCCTCGAACATGGCGTTGAAATGATCCATGCCCACGAGTCGGAACTGCTCCGGTTGTCCGTTTACCGTTGGGGAAAATACTCGTCCGGTGCGGCAAACGGTACAGTAAGTCACCATAGCCGGTTGGCCGCCCACGGTGTCGAGCACCTGGTGGTGGTAGCCCAGGAACTGGATCGGGTAGGCCCGAGCATGGCCGTTTCGTTCGATGCCGAGCACGAGTTTTTCCAGCGGCACCTTGTTGCGTGGCGCGTCGGCCAGACGCAGGGAGCGGGGCTGGATAAACATTTTTTCCGCTGCCATGTCGAAATTGGCCTGATAGACCACGTATGCACAAACGGCAAGGCAAACCGGAACGAGCCACCTGGACGCGCGAAATGCCGGGAGCAGCCCAGCAACGACGCCCAATCCCAAAACTACCCGAAACGCCCAGCGCCACCGGTACAGGAAGTACGCCAGGCCAAGGCTTTCCAGGCGCTGGCTGCCGGGCATGGGCATGATGAAATAGACATTGGCTGCTTCGAAGAGGATCAGCCCGAGGATACCGAGGTAGAAGAGTTTTTTCATAAGTGCCGACAAAGGTATCTGTGCTAAAAACTGCACAGAAAGTTTAAACCTGAAAGGTTCCTTAAAATGTGGAGTGGGGTGATCGCTTCCCCCCATAAAAAAACCCTACTTTTCGCCTTCCAATTAGCAGCGTCTGCGCCGGATGCCCGCTCTTGGCATTGGCAACGCCCGCTCGGGTATTTTTTTGAAAACAACTACTGGCTGTCATTCCTATGTACCGCGCTCCTTTCAGACTCCGATTTATCCATATTGCGTGCTTTTTCTTGTCTTTTACGGCCATTTCTGCCCGGGGCCAGAGCCTGCAGGTGACCAACGCCAACACGCCGCCGTTCACGCCGGCCAACCTGATCTCCAACGTTTTTCTCGGCGCCGGGGTGGAAGTAAGCAGCATCACCTTCAACGGCCAGCCCGTCTCTGTGGGTTATTTCACGAACGGTACAGCGGCCGTCGGGCTGGAGCGCGGCATCGTGATGACCACAGGCCTGGTGGAAACGGCCAACGCCGCCCTGCTACAGTTCGGCAGCAACGAAAACGGCAGTGTGTTTGCCAACAACAACGTGGGCGGTTTTCTGCCCGGCTTCGACGTTGACCTCACGCCTCTGGCGGGCGGGGCGCTGTTCGATATCAACAGCTACACCATCACCTTCGTACCCACCTCCGATACCCTGCGTTTTCGCTATTGCTTTGCCTCCGAGGAATACCCGGAGTTTGCCTGCTCACAATACAACGACATCTTCGGCTTCTTCATCCAGGGCCAAAACTACCCGGTACCCACGAACATCGCCCGCATCCCCAGTACTTCGCTGCCGGTATCTATCAACAACATCCACCCCGATAATACCACACCCAACAACCCCTGCCCTCCGGTAAACGCCCAGTATTACATCAACAACACCAACTCGAATACGCAGCCCACGTTCGACGGCCTCACCCGTGTGTTCACGGCGGAAGCTATTGTGGTACCCTGCCAAACCTATACCATCCGGCTCGTCATTGCCGATGTGGGCGACCCGGCTTATGATTCCGGGGTGTTCCTCGAAGCGAAGAGTTTCGGTACCGGCGCCTTGCGTACTACGGTGGCCACACCCAGCCTCGACGGTACCGTCACGGAGGGCTGCTCCGACGGCTCGGTTACGTTCCGGCTGCCGCTGCCCGCCGAAACCGATTTTCCGATAGACTACACGATCCTCGGCTCGGCCACCAACGGTACCGATTACCAGGCAATCCCGTCGAATTTATTCATTCCGGCCGGGCAACAGGAATTGGTAATCCCCGTCATCGCATTCGAGGACGGGCTTGCCGAAGGTGCCGAGTTTATTGCCCTCGACGTGCGCCGCGACCCCTGTAACCGCGACACGATCGTCGTTTTTCGTCGGCAAAATACGATCATTCCGCCCGATCAGTTGGCCGACGCCGCGCTGTGTCTCGGCAACCCGCCTGTGGTCTTGAACGGCGCTCTGCCCATCCAACTGCCCGTGCCGCCCACGTTTTCGATCAGCCCAAGTCTGTCCGTCAACCCGATTAACGTGCCCGTTACCTCCGCGATCAACGTGTTTGGTGTCTTGCCCACAGTGTTGCAACCAGGCATGATCCGCTCCGTTTGCCTTAGCGCCACGCATGGCTGGGTGGACGACCTCGACGTGTACCTCCTGGCGCCCGGCGGGCAAATTCTGGAATTGATGACCGACTGCGGCGGCACCGGCAAAAATTTCACCAACGTCTGTTTCACCCCTGCTGCCCCGCGCGGCATTGCCTCGGCTACGGCGTTCGACGCGCCTTTCACAGGCGATTGGCTGCCCGAAGGCCCGTGGTCCGACCTCTGGGGCGGCGGCGCCTACCCCGTCAACGGCGCATGGCGCCTCTCGCTGCGCGACGACCAGAACGGCTTCATCGGCACCTTGCTCGACTGGTCCATCACGTTCGAGCCGCTTTACGAAGTCAATTACTCCTGGACGCCCAACACCGGGCTTTCCTGCCCCACCTGCCCAACGACGACTGCCAACCCCACGGCCAACACCACCTACAATCTTCTGGCTGTGGATTCATACGGATGCACCGTGGAGGATTCCGTTTCGGTAACGTTGGTGCAGGCATTGGACGAGCCGACGGTCACCTGCGGGGGTTTTACCAGCACCAGCATTACGTTCAACTGGAATAATGTGCCCGGCGCAGCCGGTTACCTCGTCAATGTGGGCGGTATGGGTTGGATGGCCCCCAGCGGCATGAACACCCACACCGTCGGCGGCCTCGGACCGGGCGCCACGATCACGATCGAAGTACAAGCCGTGGACAGTAGTGGTATGCCCTGTCCGGCGCTCATCGGCACGGCCACCTGTTCCAACTGTACCCAACCCATAGTGACGGTTTCCGTTACAAATGCTACCTGCTCGGGCAGCGCCAACGGCGGCTTCGTGCTCACCCCTGACGGACTCAACCCGCCCTACACATTTGCTTTGGGAGCACAAACAAACGCTACAGGCATTTTTAACAACCTGGTTGGCGGCGATTACACCGCCACGGTAACCGATGCGACGGGATGTCAAGTGCAGGTGCTCGTGACCGTCGGCGCTCCTGCGCCGATTGTCGTAGCCCTTGATCCCGTCCATGTAGCCTGCTTCAACGGCGACAACGGCGCCATAACAGCAAACCCGACCGGCGGCACCGGACCGTATAATTATAAATGGAGCGATCCGGCGGCCCAGACTTCCGTGAAGGCGGTGAACTTGCGCGTGGGCACCTACACGGTGACCGTCACCGATAGCCACGGCTGCACGGGTCTGGCTTCCGTTACCCTCACGTCCCCACCCGACCTGCTTGTATTTGTCACGCCTACCTCGGCGAAGTGCTTCGGGCAGGCAAGCGGCATGGCCACCGTGTCGGCCTCCGGGGGTATCGGGCCGTACCAATTTGCCTGGAGCGGCGGTCAAACCGGCCCCATCGCGGTCAATCTGCCGGCGGGCAGCCACCTGGTCACCGTGACCGACGCTGTGGGCTGCGCCAAAACATCGTTTGCCCTGATTTTCCAGCCCCCTGCGCTTGCTGCCACCACTACGGCTACAAATGCCACCTGCGCCAACCTGACAAATGGATCGGCTACCACGATTGTCTCGGGCGGAACGGGTACCAAATCGTTTTTGTGGAGTACCACGCCCCCACAAACGACAGCCTCCATTACGAACGTTGGTGCGGGAACCTACACAGTCACCATCACCGATGCCAACGGCTGCACAGTCACCCAAACCGCCACGGTGACGGCGCCACCTGCTATTGCCGTGGGTGCCGTCCGGACGAACGTCACTTGTTTCGGCACAGCCACCGGTACCGCCACGGCTACGGCTACGGGCGGAAGCGGTACGCTTGCGTTCAAATGGAGCGATCCGGCCGGGCAAACTACGGATATGGCCAACAACCTGGTGGCAGGCGCCTACACCGTCACCGTCACCGACGCCAATGGTTGCACCAATACGGCGAGTGTCACCATTTCGCAGCCGCAAGCCTTGACACTCAACCTTTCTGCGCTGGCAGTGGCGTGTTTTGGTCAAAATACAGGAGCAGTGACCGCTACTTTCACGGGCGGCACCACACCGTATTCCTTTTTGTGGAGCAGTAGCGAAAACTCTCAGAATATTTCCAGTAAACCGGCCGGAACGTACACCATCACGCTGACCGACACGAACGGCTGCACGGCCACGGCTTCGGCGACGGTGAGCCAACCCACTGCGCTGACGGTTTCTCAAACACACCAAAATATTGGCTGCTTCGGCGCCACCACGGGCAGTGCCCAACTCACTGTGGGGGGCGGCACCAGTCCATATTCCGTCACCTGGACCGGCCCGAACGGCTTTACCGGTACGGGTACTGCGTTGAATACCTTAGCCGCAGGCAATTACTCGGCCACAGTGTCGGATGCTGCCGGCTGCACGAGTACCCAGGCGCTTGTCCTTTCCCAGCCCGCTGCGGCATTGGCGATAAGTTTGCCCACCGTTGGCGACACGATCTGTTTTGGTGCTGTCAACGGCACGGCCACGGCAGCAGCCTCGGGGGGCACCACACCGTACCAGTTCCTCTGGGCGCCGGCCGGCCAACTAACGCCCGCCATTTCCGGCCTGACTGCCGCCACATACACCGTGACGGTAACGGATGCCAACAACTGCACCCGCTCCGCCTCGATCGTGGTACCGGAAAAACAACTCCTCACTGTTCAAGTCACTGGTGGTCCGGTGGACTGTGCAGGCAGCAGCAACGGCACGGCCAGGGTAACTGTCGCCGCATACGGGGGCATACCGGCAAACCTCGCTCAATTCAACTATCTGTGGAGCACCAACCCGCCACAAACGACCGGCATTGCGAACAACCTGCTCGCCGGCCAAACCTATACCGTGACGGTCACGGACGCACTCGGCTGTTCGGCCACACAAACGGTAAGTATTGCCGATGCGCCGTCGGTGGGGGCATCCATCGTCAGTTCGGCCAATCCGACCTGTTTCGACGGCGCCAACGGCCGGGCCATTGCCGCAGGCAGCGGGGGCATTCAGCCGTATTCCTACGACTGGGGCGCAGGGGTGTCTGCGGTAGATTCGCTGGCGCAAAACCTGCGGGCGGGGACGTACTTCGTGACGGTGACGGACTCCAAAGGCTGCACGGGCGTAGCCACGGTGACCCTTTCGCAACCCACGCAATTGAAACTACGTTTCCAGCCCACGGCGGTTGTTTGTTACGGTGAAAGCACCGGAAAGGCCACTGTACTTGGCGAGGGCGGCACGCCGCCATACCAATTTGCGTGGCCTACGGGCACAACCGGAACAGAGGAGACGGACCTGCCTGCGGGCATCTATGCCGTTACCCTGACCGACAAAAACGGCTGCACCCATGTGGACAGCGTGGAAATCAAACAGCCGGATGTGCCGCTCGGCGGCACGGTGGTCGTAATGGACGTGGGCTGCTTCGGTGGCTATTCCGGTCAGATTCAAATTGTAACCACGGGCGGCACGGCGCCGTACCGGTACGCCCTCGACGGGGGAATCTGGAACGGGTCGTCTGTACAAATCGGGCTGCCCGCCGGGAAATATGTGCCGCATATTCAGGATAATAACGGCTGTACGGCCACGCTGGATACCGTGGAAGTCGGGCAACACCCCGAAGTGTACCTGGAACTTGGTCCTACGATCATCATTCAGTACGGGGAAAGTACCCAGTTGCAGGCCGTGGTGACCAACGCCACCGATCCGGTGCAGTACGCCTGGAACCCGGCAGACAGTCTGTGGCTGAGTTGCCTCGACTGCCCCGATCCGTTCGTGGACGACCTCGAAGACGGGCACTGGTTTGTGCTAAAAATCACCGACGCGTTCGGCTGCACTGCCGAGGACCGGGTATTGGTCATGGTGGAAAAAACGCGGCGTGTACACGTCCCGACGGGTTTTTCGCCCAACGGCGACGGAAACAACGACCTGCTGCTGGTGCACGGCCAACAGAACGTGCGAGCGGTGTCGTTCTCAGTGTACGACCGCTGGGGCGAGCAGGTGTACGAGGGGCTGGACTTTCCTGTCAACGATCCCAACATCGGTTGGGATGGTACGTTCCGCGGCGAGCCGATGAACCCGGGTGTATTCGTGTGGGTGCTGGAAGTGGAATATGCCGACGGCCTACGGGAGATATACAAGGGGAATACGACGTTGATTCGCTGAATAAAGCCTGGCCTATCCGCCACCAAACGCTGCCAAAAACTCGGGATTGTCGGGTTTCACTTTGGGAAGGAAGAAGTGCGTCAGTTCGCCTTTTTCGTTAATCAGATACTTGCAAAAGTTCCAGGTGGGCTCCTGGCTGTTCCAGCCGTTTTGAGCCGGGTCGGTGAGCCACTGGTAAATGGGGGCTTTGCCGGCGCCTTTGACGTGTACTTTTTCGAAAATGGGGAAGGTTATGTGGTAGTTTGATTCGCAAAACGCCGCGATTTCCTCCGCCGAACCGGGCTCCTGCTCCTTAAAGTCGTTGCAAGGAAATCCAAGCACCACGACCTTGTCTTCGTTTTCCGAAAAAAACTTTTCCCAGTCGGCGTATTGGGGGGTGTAGCCGCATTTGGAGGCAACGTTCAGTATGACAATCTTTTTACCTCGAAACTGCTCCAGACGCACCGATGTTCCATCCAGTTCCTTGACCGTGAACTGAAAAACAGACCCGGTTTTTTTTAATGTAGAAATTGGCTCTGCCGGGCTGGCCGGGACTTTGGATGTGCCGGCACATGCGGCAAAAAACATAGCGCCGGCGGCAAGCATGATGGGGAAAGTGATTTTAACGTACATGGCAGACGGCGTGCTTGGGTGAACAGGGAGGCCATGAGAACACCGGCCGGACGCAATGGTTTAGATGGGAAATGTAATGCTCACCATCAAACCAAATCCTCAAACACCTTTTCGATGTCGAGTTGAATGCCTGTGGCCGGATCGGTCAATATGCCTGCATCGAAATAGTGCTTCTCGTCATTTGGTAGTACAACCTGTATGGCCTTGAACTCCGGGATGACGATCCATGCGGACTGCACGCCAAGTGGAAAGTAGATATCCCAAGCCTTGTGCATTAGTTCGTTCAGCGATTGGCTGGGCGAAATGATTTCGATGGTGGTCAGGGGTACCTCCCGTTCTTTGGCTTCGACCGTCCGGATGTCCAATTTCTTTTTTGGGTAAATGCAAATGTCGGGCGTGGAAGGCGGCGAGGAGTCAAGCGAGAGTTCGTTGGGGAATTGAAATTTGCCACCGTAGGCAGTTTTCAACAAAAAATTGATTTGGGCCTGGATCGTACCGTGGATTCTGTTCGGCATAGGTTTGTTGCGTTCTATTTCATAATCCGACAGGGGCAGTGGAGGGGCACCCACGACCGGTGTATCGGTATGCAATTCTTCGTGTAGCATGGCTGAAGCTTTTTTGCGAATACAAACCTACGGGAAATCCGGCTTAGTTTTCCACGAAATACATATCAATCTCGCCCTTGTTCTTGGCAGCGATTTTGCCGCGATACTTGCAGGAGAAGTAGTCCTTGATCAGTTCGAACACCTCGCCGGAGATGTTGATTTTGCCACCTTCGCCGGCGGCTTCGATGCGGGCGGCGATGTTGACGGTATCGCCCCAGATGTCGAAAGCAAACTTTTTGGAACCCACCACACCGGCCACGACAGGGCCGCTGTGGATACCGATGCGGGCTTCGAAAAGTGGGAGTTTTTGGCGGGAGCGTTCAATGTTCCAGTTGGCCAGCCAGGCCTGCATCTCGCGGGCGGCTTCGATCATAGCGCGCAATTGGCTGCCGCCGCCATTGGGCAAGCCGCCGGCGGCCATGTACGCGTCGCCGATGGTCTTGATTTTCTCGAGGTTGTACTTGGCGATGATCTCGTCGAAGGCGCGGAAGCAGGTATCCAGTTCCGTGACCAATTGCTGCGGGGTGAGTTTCTCGGCGATCTTGCTGAATCCGACAAAGTCGGCAAACAGTACGCCCACATCCTCGAAAAAGCGGGCATTGGTGCTGCCTTGTTTTTTCAGTTCCTCGGCCACGAGGGCGGGAAGGATATTCAACAGCAGGTTTTCGGAGCGTTCCTGCTCGGCGCGGATCGTCTTGTTTTTTTCAACCAGAATCTTGGCGTTCTGGCGGGCGCGGACAAAACTGTACAGGGAGCCACCGGCCAAAAGCAGCAAGGCGATGAATGCGGCAATGTAGAAATTGCGCTCGTTTTGCGATTCGCGTATGGCCAGTTCTGCGTTGGCGATGTTCAGGCTGTCCACTTTGTTCCGGTACTCCATCGAGTCCAACTTGGTGCGTTGCTGCATGAGCAACAAAGATGCTTTCAACTGGTCATCCGTCATTTTGTCAATCAAGGCCCGGCTGGCGTTCAGCTCTTCCATCAGTTTTTGGCGCTCTTTGTCACTACCGGCAGCGCGGGGGTTGCTCGACCCGGCAACGCCTTGTTGTGCTTTGGATAGTTCCAGAATCTGGTTGTTCATGGCCGCCATCTGGTCGGCAATCTCCTGTTGTTTTTCGAGTACGAGCACTTCAATTCCAGATCCACTGATTTCCTTTGCCCGGGCAATCTGAGCATCTATGTCGGCGATTTCGCCGCTGCGGTTGTTCCGAACGGCTATGTTGCGGAGCTGATCCAGATTGTCCAAAAGCAGCGTCTTGTCGGAGTTGCCCGATTTGCCGAGGATTTTGTTGCTGTCCCGAAACCTCGAAGCGGGGTCTTTGGCAAGGAACCCTTTTTTGCCCCGCGCAAGAAGCACCTTGCCCTCCCGGCTGAGACTCAGGGCCTTGAGGTCGTTGCGCTGGATGCGGTCGGCCAGACTTGTAGCGTCCTCGGCATATTCCAGGGCTTTATCGTAGTTGCCCGACTGGGCATGTGCATTGGAGAGGGCCAGCAGTACCTCTACCCGCTGGGGGCCGGAGGCGGAACGGAGCGCGGTTTCGAGTTCCGGAATGTCTGCCCCCTGAGAACGGGCATTTAAGGGCAAAAGGAGGCACGCGGCTGCGGCCAAAACGACAAGGATTGCTTTCATTTTTATGAACCAGATTGACCTTTCTTCTTAGGCAGGACAAATATAGCGCCAATGTTTCGATGTTTGCACCATGCTCACGATTGCCGACCGACAGTTTGTGCACGAACACTTCGACGACGACGTGCACCGTCTGCTGCTGGCGGCACAACGGTTTCCCGGCGTGTCCGTCCCGGCTTGTGTAGCCCAAATGGAGGCCCTGAGAAAAGTGCGCCCGAAGATTCCAGCCTGGTTTCGGTTCGACCTCGAACTGCCGCCGCTGCTGTCCGTCGAGCAAGCCTCGTCCGAACAAACGGCCCGCTTCAAAGCGGCGCTTTTTCCCGGCAAAAAAATGGCCGACCTGACCGGCGGCATGGGCGTGGACACGTACTTTTTTGCGCAGCAATTTGAGCAAGCAACCTACGTGGAGCGCAACCCCGAACTGACAGCCTTGGCGCGCCACAATTTCGGCGCACTTGGCGCTGCCAATATCCGCGTGGTGGAGGCCCATGCCGAGTCATTTCTGAAAACCACCACCGACCATTTCGACCTGCTCTACCTCGACCCTGCCCGCCGCGCCGACCGCCACCGCCGCGTCTTTCAACTCACTGACTGCGAGCCGGATGTGCTTGCCCTTCGGGAAATACTGTTCGACCGCGCAGACCGCGTCCTGCTCAAAACGGCGCCCATGCTGGACCTGAACCTCGCCGCCGAACAACTCGGCTCCGTCAGCCAGATTTGGGTAGTATCGGTAGAAAACGAGGTAAAAGAAGTGCTATACCTGCTGGAAAAATCCACGCCGACGTCCGAAGACGTACCCATCGAAGCGGTGTGCCTCGGCGTCGTAACACGTGTATTCCGCTTCACCCGTGCGGAAGAACGTACCGCTGTACCCGAATACGCCCAGCCGCAGGGCTACCTGTACGAACCCGACGCGGCGCTGCTCAAAGCCGGCG
>Ga0154020_10003289_pt1 | contig 19519 bp, 11 predicted proteins | sample Klosneuvirus_201_FD_109709 | JGI IMG/M metagenome (GOLD analysis project Ga0154020, IMG submission 109709) | Active sludge microbial communities from wastewater, Klosterneuburg, Austria - Klosneuvirus_20160825_MG | ecosystem: Engineered > WWTP > Aerobic digester > Activated sludge | place... | reverse complement strand
CGCATGACAAAGCCCTGGTTGATCCGGTTGGTTGACTCAAATTCGCCGCGCACGAAAAAGAAAATGCGGTCGCTCTCCCGGTTGTTGAGCGTGTGGTTGATGAACAACTCCTGGGTGTCCACGTCCGGTCGCAGCGGTCGCACGGCATCAGCGAGTTGCTTGAAAGAAACCAGCAAACGCTTCGCGCCAGTCCGAACGTCCACCTGGAACACGCCGTCATTTGTGGGATGCCGCACGCCGGTCGTCCAGTCAAACGCTCCGGGATAACCCGTCACCGGGCGCAACCGCGCGAGCCGCCCGTAATTGATCGCCGCGAACCAGCCCCCTTTTTGCGCCACGCCACTGTTGCCCACCGGCGTGTCGTCGAAACGATATTCGCGGATGTGTTTGCCATTTGGGCCGGCGGCAAGATCGAACAACACGCAAAAGATTTTGCCAGTCTTGGGATCGCGATCATTGAAAAAGAATTGGTTCTCCGGCGCCTCGGGATTCCAATAAAGCATGGTGCCCTGCTGCGGATTCCAAGCACGGGTCTGGTCGAGGACACGGACGGCATAATTCTGCTGCAGGTCCAACAATACAATCTCGGCGGCTTCGTCCGCGCCCGGCAGGTGATCTTGAAAGCTCGTCTGCAACGCGACGAGATAACGCCCGCTCGCATTCCAGGGGATATTCTGAACATGACCGATGTAACCAAAGAAATGGTGCTTTGGTCCCGAGGTGATTTGTTTCGCTTCGAGCGCAAGCTCCGCGCGGCCCAATGGCGCGGCCAGCAGCAGCAGCGACCATAGCGCCGCCGCCAGCCGCATACAATGACAGGCCGGGGTCACCGCCGTTTGCGGGGCAGCGGGCAGAATCATTTGCTCGACTTCAGCCATGCCGCCAGTTCGGGCACGTTGAGGTTGATTTCCTCAACCGCCAGATCGCAGATGCGGCTGGCGCCATAGGCGTTGAAGTGAGTGCTGTCCTGTTTGCCCTCCGGCAGCGATGCGAATTCTCCTGGCTCGTACCACATGTACATGCTCTTCGAGCGTTCCGGCCCCAGCTTTGCCACCAGCTCGGCGCTGCGCTGGTGCAGTTCGAGCAGCGGGACTTTTTGCTCCGTCGCCACCTGGCGGACTGCCACTGAGTAGTCGCCGTGCGTGTCCTTCACTTCGCCACCATTGAAAGCCCGGCGGGTGACGGGGGTGGCCAAAATGGGCAGGCCCTTCTTTTCGCGGACCTCGCGGACGTAGCGCTCCAGATTTTGTTTGAACGTGCCCAAAGCATCGGAGTACCGCTTCGGATCATCCTTCTTCTGATCGTTGTGTCCGAACTCGACAATGACGTAATCTCCGGGTTGCAGTTGATCCATTATCGGCTGCCAGCGGCCTTCGTCGCGAAAGCTCTTCGAGCTGCGGCCGTTCATGGCGAGGTTTTCAATCCGCACCGACTCCTTGAAATACAGCGGCAACAACTGGCCCCAGCCTCGCTCGGGTTGTGCCGGGAACAGTGGTTTGTTGGCCATGGTCGAGTCGCCGCACATGAAGATCACGGGCGAGCGCTTCCCGGTGCCAGGGTCGTTGGTGGCATCCGCCGCTGCTTCGCGGCACGGCAGCAGCGCTGCTGACAGACCGACCAAAACTGCAGCCAGGAGGGAGGTGCGTGGGTTGATTGATGAAGTCATAATCGCAGGATGTCGCTGGCGTTGCTTGGAGTAAAAGTGAAACCGATAAAATCAATAGGCCTCCAATTTGCGCTCCGGACGGGTCAGCAGCCAGGCTCCGACCGCCACCACGTTGAGCGCCGCGCCCACATAAAAGAAGGTGTTGTGCGTGCCGGTCCACTGGAGCAGATACGGAAATGCCAGCGCGGTGACGAAGGAGCCAAGATTGCCCGCCATGTTCATCGTGCCGGAAACCGTGCCCGCGTTGCCCCTGCCAATGTCAATGCACACGCTCCATGAGGGCGCGATGGTCATGTCCGCGCCGAACACCGCCAGCGACAGACAGAGCACCGCCCCGAGCGCGGTGTTCATTTGCAGGCTGGCCAGCAGGCCGACCGCAGCGAGGATAAACCCGCACACCGCGGGCGTGCGACGTGAGGCCGTCCATTTTCCGCGCCGGTAAATCCAGTCAATCAGCGCCCCGGCGGTCCAGTTGCCAAACGCGCCAGCCAGCGGCGGCAATGCGGCATAGAGTCCGGCCTCGACCATGCCCAGTTCGTAGCGTTTCTTGAGATAGGAAAACATCCACGAAAGGCAGAAGAAAAAAGTGAAGTTGGACGCAAAGTATTGCACCATCAACAGCCACACATTACGCGAACCAAAAAGCCGCGTGGCCGTCAGCTTCGGCGTGGTTTCCTCCCCGGTGACCGCCGCCTGGCGGGCTTTGAGGATGAGTTCCTTTTCGGCGAGCGAAATCCGCGGATGCGTCTCGGGATCGTCCCGGAACCAGAAAAACCAGAAGATTGCCCATCCGACACCCACCAACCCGAGCACAACAAAACTCATCCGCCAGCCGAGATGGCTGACCATCCACGCCACGACGGGCAGCGTGAACGCCGCGCCGAAGCGCGCCCCGGAAAACATCACGCCCTGCACCAGCCCGCGCTCGGACATGGGAATCCACGAATAGACCGCGCGCGCGCAGCCAGGAAACGCGCCCGCCTCGCCGGCCCCGAAGCAAAACCGGCACAGCATCATGGAAACGTAACCATACGCCGCACCGGTCAGTGCCGTGAAGGCTGACCAGACCGTCACGACCGCGGTGAGAATCACACGCGGCCCGAATCGGTCCGCCATGATGCCGCTGGGCACCTGAAAGAGCGCGTAACCGAGCGCGAAGATGGACAAGACCCAGCCCATTTCCGTGTCGGTCAATTTGAGATCGGCAGCGATGTTCTCCTTGGCCGAGGAAATGCAGACGCGGTCCACGTACAGCAACATGGACAGCAGAAACGTTCCGAACACGAGCCAGTAGCGTGTGGGAATGGCAGAGTGCCGGTCCGGGGGACCGGCAGCCGGGTGATGTTCGTTGCTCACTGGGCGGCAGCGCGGGCGGCGGACCGACGCGGAGCCGCCAGTACCTGATCGGCGGGACCGTCCGCGCGTCCGACCAAGTCAAGCAGGCGTCGCGCTTCCGCGAGACCGGAGTGGCCGACTTGCAACACCGGCACCCGGGTCTGGTGTTGAATCTGCGCGAGACTGATCTGACCGAGCACCAGCACGTCAACTTTTGCGGCGAGCCGGTCCATTTCCTGACACACCAGATCGTTGTGTTGCTGAATTTCCCCGGCTTGCAAATGGACAAAGGCTTTTTCGTTCACGGCCGTCTCAATGGTAATCTGAACGCCGGCTTCCTGCGCGGCGCGTTCGAGTTGCCGCCGGGTTGCCGCCGGACTGGTGGGAACCGTCGCGATGATCCCCATGCGCCGGCCCTGGCGTACGGCTTCACGGGCCATCGGTTCATCAATGTTGAAAATGGGAATGGAGACGTATTCACGAGCGATACGCGTGGCTTCGCCCACCGTCGTGCAACTGCACATGGCCACGTCCGCACCCATCGCCTCTGCCGCCAGCGCATAAAACTGGATGCGCTTCAGGACGGACTTGGTGGCACCGTGCCGGGCGAGCGATTCGCAGAGCAGCGAATCATCCATGATGTTGAAGACACGAACGTCCGGATTTTTCTTGAGCCACGGCGCGACGAAGGGCGCGATCACGGACTTGTCGTACCAACTGACGGTGTGAATGAGGGCCAGAGTTTTGGTTTTCACAAATATGGATTCTTTTTATTGAAGTTTCTCGTCAAGCGACCACCCCGACCGGAATTGGTCGCAGCCCGATGATTTCGCGCGCCCGCTCCGCGCGCACCACCCGACGGCCAACCAATTCTGCCTGCCGCACGGCATCCGCGACGAGTTCAATGTTGTTACGCGCCCGCCGACCATCGCTGAGAAAAGGGCTGTCCTCGAACCCAACGCGGATATGCCCGCCGAGCTCCATGACCCGGCGTAAACCGGCCGCGCCCTGTTGATGATGCCGCACGCAAAACCAAATGGCCTTGGGGGGCAGATGCGCCACGAACAAGTCGAGGTAACGATCCGTGTACGGCAAGGCGTAGGGCACATCGAACACGAATTCAAAAACATAGGGTGGCACGAGTTCGCCGTCGGCCACGAGTCGTTGGTAGTTGGTGAGGTGCGACAAATCAAAAATCGGCATGGTCGGGAAAATGCGACCGGCGCGCAGTTTGCGCGTGTAGAATACTATGTCCTCGTATCGGTTCTGATAGACCCCATCGAACATGTTGACGGAGCCGAGATTCAGCGACCCCATTTCGACTTCCGGGACGGTGAAGGTAACGCAGCGTTGGTGCAGCGTGTGCTCCGGCGCCCCGCCCGTGGAACCTTCAATAATGATGGGGCAGGAGTCGCGAATCTGGCGGATCTGACGGGTGAACAACTCCGGTTCGACGCTCTGAAGGAAATTCTCGTCGCGGGCGTGCAAATGACCGATGGCCGCGCCCGCCGCCTCGCAACCGACAACCTCAGCCGGCACATCAAGCAATCCGGGAAACTTTTCCTCCTGCTTTTCGCCCGGCACCGGAGCGACGCAAATCATGATCTCGTCTTTCATAACCTTTGTGACAATCCAAATTATCCCAAGTCGTTCTTCCGATATAGCAGAAACTCATATAAAACTTGGACGATACTCCAACGAGGCATGCCTGCCCCCCAAGACTCCCACCGGATCCGGCGGACTGCACTGAACACAAATACTGTGGTTTCATCGTCCAGAAGAGGGAGCAGGCTTGTCCCTTCGCGGCCCTCTGGTCCACTCAAAGTACAAGGAGATTTGATTCCCGTTTCCACAATCCTCTGGCGAAACGGCGGCAAACTGCACCCTTGAGCACATCTCAGTTTTCGTCAGATCGAAATATTCTGCCGTGAGAAATTTATCCAAATAATTGATGGGTTAATACTATGCCCCTTTAAGTTGAATGATAAAGTTTACCCATGTCCAAACATCGCATGCCACCCATTAAGCGGGAAATCGCTTCGGCGCTTGGAAATCGTTCGCGGGCAGAATGGCACCAAGCGGAAACGGGCCATTGCCAGGGCGAACTCGTACACGGTCCGATGGACAGGCATACGGATATCATCATGGGCATCCAGTCTTTGCCAGCCACCTTTCCGCTATGAAACCAACAGTTGATACGGACATCTGTTTAGAGCGTTGCCTACGATCCTTGGCGATCCGGACACAACGCGCCTTTACGCTCATCGAACTCCTTGTGGTGATCGCCATCATTGCGATCCTCGCGGCAATGCTGTTGCCCGCCTTGGGCAAGGCCAAGATCAAGGCGCAAGCAATTTCCTGCATGAGCAACGGCAAGCAAATGGGGTTGGCCTATTTGATGTATGCCAACGACAACAATGACTACGCCATGGAGCCTTTTGAGTGGTGCGGCGGCAGCGTGGCGGCCGTCCCCGACGCGGTGAGTGAAAACGTGGTCAAGACCAGCGCCACCTATCCCTATCTTTCCTCAGTCAAGGTCTTTCATTGTCCCACGGATAATTCCGGACTGGTTTATCAAGGTAAGATTCAACTTCGGAATCGGAGCTATTCGCAGAATGCTCAAATTGGCAAGGCCTCGTTGTATGCCCAAGTCAACATCGGCAACGGCACTTATCGAGAGGTAATCAAACTTTCGGGGCTGACGAGGCCGGGGCCCTCCGACATCTTTCTCTTCATTGATGAGCACGAAAACAGCATCAATGACTCGCACTTCTATGCGTTTCGCGACATGTCGAAATATACGGGGGAAAAATGGCTGGATGCCCCTTCGGGTCGGCACGGGAATGCGACCGGCTTTACCTTCGCCGACGGACACGCCGAAATTCATAAGTGGCAGGACAGCGACCTGCACAAAGTGCAGATCAGCGGCGGCGTGGTCACCCCCAATAGTCACTCCAGTTTCCTCCCCGTCCCCGGCCCCAAAGACCACGCCTGGTTCACCAACCACACCGGCGCGTTCAAATAGAGATGTTCCCAGTTCAGTACCAAACTCAAACAAAAACCCATCCCCAATAACATGAAAGCCAAACCCCGCTTCAAGAAAAACAAAGATAAATACACGGCCCACATTCTGGTGGCGTTGATCTGTTTGTCCTTCGGCGTTTTGTCCGTCGGTCGGACGCACGCCGCCGGCCCCGGCAATGCCGCCGTCGAGATGACGTTCTCCGAGGTCACCGGCACCACCACCACCAATTCAGGTTTTCTGGCCGGCCTCGCGCTCTTCGATCCCGGCACCACCACCAATGGCTTCCCCACATTCACCAACAACGTACCCTCCGGCACTTACACCCCGGCGGGGAACACGTATGCGCTGAACATGGGCGCAGTGGACACCACGGGTGGCGGCAGGAAAGTAGATTTGACAACGGACAACGGCCCCTTGGGCACCTTGGGCGGATTCGTGGGCGGACTGACCGTCTGCGGCTGGCTCAACAGTGTTAACAACGGAGTTGGCAGTGGCGGCAACCGGATCGCATTCGCCTTGGAATCTCCCAACGGCTTGGGGTTCGATTTGATGCAACGCAACTCCGGCTCCTTGGGCTTCAACGTAAATCAATACAATGATAGCGGCCCGGTTTCATCGCTGGGCATGATCACCGAAAATGCCGGGGCGGCCACCACGAACTGGACCTTTTTCGCCGTCACCTACAATCCCGCACTCAGTTCGGGCCAGGTTAAATTCTATTTTGGTCGCGCGGATCGCTTGGCCGGCTTCGACACAGCGGTTACCTATGCCGGCGGCATCACCAATGAAATCGAATACACCGGAAAGCTCACGGTCGGGAATTTCAGCGCGGTGGAAGGGGCTAACACGGCAACGGGCACGGGCAGCCGCACTTATCGTGGGTTGATTGACCAGTTGCGCGTTTTCACCAACATCCTCAACATTGATGAAATCCAGCAAGTGCAGTTGGAGAGCGGCACGGTGCCAGCGGTGGCGGCCACCATTACGCGACAACCCACCAACGTGACTGTCACGGCAGCGCCCTTCAAAACGGCCAGCTTTAGTGTGGAAGCAAACGGCTCCGGTTTGGTGACCTATCAATGGCTGACCAACGGCGTTGCCGTAGCCAACGCCACCAACGCAAGTTTCACGCTGCCGGCGGACTCGATTACCAACAATGGCAAGATCATCAACGTCTACGTGGACAACGCGCTGACGCCGGATCCCGGCGTTCTCAGTTCCAATGCCACGCTCACCATAATCGTGCCGCCCACGGCTGATCTGGTGATCCTGCCAAACGATGACGTGTTCGTGGATAACTCCGGCGGCTACAATGCGTGGTCCCAAAGTCAGCAAGTCAATTGGGGACTGGCAGGCGCGAATGGCGTCGCGACCGGGCAACGCCGGTCGTATATCGAATTCACTCTGGGGACGAATCTAGCCGCAGCCGTGAAATTCAAGATTTGGAATTACTGGGGCGGACCGGCCGTGAACGGTGAGGGCAGGCTGGCCCAAGCCACGACTCGCATTTACGGAACCACAAACGCGCCCCTCCAAATCACCGAACCGCCCGTGGGCACCCACAGCGATCCAAGCTGGATCGCGCCCAATAATACCAACTTTGTCGCGATTCCACCGGACAAGGTCGTCGGCCCAGACATTGGCTGGTACGAGTTCGACATTACAAGCTGGTACAATGCCCGTCGCGGTCAGACAACCACCTTGGTGTTGCGCGGCGCAGCGATTTCTGGATTCGACTTTCCGATCTATGAAGACCGAGAGGGTACCGCTTTCACTGCCGGAGCGGGCGGGACGCTTACCAACACGGGCCCCCGACTCGACGTATTCCTCGCACCGCCACTGTTTGTCAGTTCCGACATCGTTGGCACCAACCTGATCCTGAATGGATATTATGGAAAGCCCGGCAGCAATTACGTCCTGCTCTCGTCATCGGACATTGCTTTGCCGCTGACCAATTGGTCCCGCGTGCTGACGAACCAGTTTGACGCGAGTGGCAATTTCCACGTCACAAATTCCCTCGCACCAGCTCCTTCCAAGAGCTTTTACCGGCTGTTGCTCCCGTAACTTATAAATTCCTTCACGGGCGGTACTGCGGAAGCAGTGCCGCCCTTTTGATTTTCCTTGCGGGAAACGACTGCAGCCGGTGGGGCAACATGTTCAATGCATGCAAAAGAACTCTGGTCACATGATTGCCCCCAGGGGCGCCGGAAGGATCTGCCCGTCCAAGCGGAGGGAGCACCAAATGAATGGAAACCGAGCGTTGCCCTCAATTGTTCACATTACCAAGCGAAAGTTTGGCCACAGTGATCCCGGTCAAGTTATGTGCGTTTTCCGTCACATACACTTGTGGTTGTCACAATTGATGAACTCGTAACCCACCAAAGGCCATCAAACAGCACCAGCAGCAATCCGATAGTTGGTGGCAGGGCGATGACCTGGATCAAACTCGACACCGGGGACGAGGGTGGTGGGTAACATTTACCGGAAATTACCCGCGGCAGTTTGATTTGGCCGGAGACACTTCATTGCCAATGACACCGTCAAAATGACGGGGCGGCGCAAGGAATGATTTTGTCCAGAATTCTGATGAATTCGTCCTATGGCTCGGGGGGACATCGAGGCTAGGATGCGTCTGAGCATCGCACGGAGTGTTGGCAGCAGTTGACGTTACGCCTCCAGGTCCGCGTGTCACAAGCTCCGCACTTACGCAATTTGAAATGAAGCCACGAACCTGTCGCCGCGTCGTCCCTGCCATGCGGGTGACCAGCCTGCTCGTGGCGTGCCTTTGTTTGCATCGGGTTTTAGCCGCCAATCCGGTTGCCTTTCCCGGCGCCGAGGGCTTTGGCGCTTACGCCAAGGGCGGGCGTGGCGGCAAGGTTCTGTTCGTCACCAACCTGCTTGATCATGCCAAGGGTGAAGCCCCAATCCCCGGCAGCCTGCGCGCTGCCGTTGAAACCACTGAATCACGGACAATCATCTTCCGTGTTTCCGGTGTGATTGCGCTCAAAGCGCCGCTTGTTATCTCGCGCCCATTCATCACCATCGCCGGCCAGACCGCACCCGGTGATGGCATCTGCCTCAAGGATTACGAATTGCAAATCTCCAGCACGCACGACGTCATTCTGCGCCATCTGCGCATCCGGCCGGGCGAAAACATGCACGATGAAATTGATGCCCTGACCGTTAGCGCCAGCGACAACATCATCGTGGACCATTGCTCAACCAGTTGGAGCACGGACGAAGTTTTCTCGCCCGAAGGCCGGAACATCACCGTCCAGTGGTGCATGGTGAGCGAGGGCCTGGATCGCTCCTTTCATCCCAAGGGCAAGCACAGCAAAGGCTCGATTATCCGCGGCTTCGACGCGGGAATTACGTTTCATCACAATCTTTACGCCCACAATGCCGACCGGAATCCGAAGATGGAAAGCATTCCCGATCTGCCCGGTCTGCTGCTCGATTTTCGCAACAACGTGATCTACGACTGGGGCTATCAGAGTGGTTACAGCGGGAAGGATTACGAACGGCTCAACTACGTGGCCAATTTTCTAAAACCCGGCCACTCCTCCAGCCAAGGCGTCCGCTTCGCTTTTCGGCCCGGCAGTGATCGCACGAAGATTTTTATTTCCGGCAATGAATTTGCCGGTGATCCGCGAGCAACCGCCAACAACGATCTGCTCATCAAGTGGGATGGCCAACTAAATCAGGTGTTGGTCTCCGAACCGTTTCCCGCCCCGCACATGACCACCCAACCCGTCGCCGAAGCCCGCCGGCTGGTGCTCGCGCAAGCGGGTGCCACGTTGCCCCGCCGCGATGCGATTGACCAGCGACTGGCCCGGGATGTCGAACAGGGCACCGGCAAAATCATTGACAGTCAGGACGACGTGGGCGGCTGGCCCGTCTTAAATTCCATGCCCGCGCCGCAAGACAGCGACAACGACGGAATGCCAGACGATTGGGAAATTGCCCACGGCCTCAATCCACTTCAGGCGGACAACAACGGCGACCTCGACCGCGACGGCTATACAAATCTCGAAGAATTCTTAAACGGGACGGATCCGCAAAAAGCGGACGCCAGCGGGGATTACGCCGAATATGCTGCCGTGCTCAAGCGGGTCGCCGAATTGAATGCGAAAAGCATTCCGCAGATTGCGACCGTCTCCAAGGAAGAGAAGCGCGTCGAAGCCGAGCGCAAACCGCTGGACATCGTGGTCAAGCTTGCACCCCCACCCGGCCCGACAGTAAAGAAGCTGGCTGTGGAAATCGCAGGGGCGTCGCCGATGCCGCTGGTGCTGATTCCTGCCGGCAAATTCATGATGGGCTCGCCGGAAACCGAGTTGTTTCGCAAGGAGGACGAAACCCAACATGCCGTCACGATCACCAAGCCGTTCTACATGGCGGTTTACACCGTGACTGTCCAGCAGTTCGCCGCAGCGATGAAAATCCCAGGCAAGGATTCCAACGTGCCACAGACCGCGCCGTGGAATGAGGCGGTCTGGTTTTGCAAGAATCTTTCGCACGCCACAGGCCGCAAGTTCCGCCTGCCGACCGAGGCCGAATGGGAATATGTTTGCCGCGCCGGCACCACCACGCCGTTCTCCACCGGCGAGACCATTTCGACCGACCAGGCCAACTTTAACGGCCACCGCATCTATGGCCCGGGCCAGAAGGGAATTTATCGCGATCACCTGACGCCGCCCGGCACGTTCCCGCCGAATCCGTGGGGCGTTTGCGACATGCATGGCAATTTTTACCAGTGGTGCAGTGATTGGATCGCACCCTATCCCAAGGGTGATCAGGTGGACCCGCAAGGGCCGCGCACTGGCAAACGCCGCGCCATGCGCGGCGGAAACTTCAGCAGCCATCCCGCCTATCTGCGTTCCGCCGCGCGCTACGATTACGATCCGAAGGTTGATTATGGCTTCCGAATCGTGCTGGAAGCGGAAACCCCGACTCCAAAATGAAAAAAATCGTCACCCAGTTGACGCTGCTGGTGCTAGCCTTCGGCGGGATGCCCAGTGCCGGCAAGACCCTTTACCCGAACGACGATGTGTTCGTGGAAACCAGCACGAGTGGCATCACCACGACCACCTACAATGGCGCTATTGTAAGCAGCCAGATCGTGTTTGGCCTGGGGGCCGCCAACGGCACCAGCACGGGTCGGCGGCGGTCGTATTTGGAGTTCACTTTGGGCAATGCTCCGGTCACGTCAGCAACCTTGCGCCTCTACAATTACTGGGGGGCCAACATGGGCAGCGGCGGAAACCCGGCAGCCAATGCCACGCTTCGACTTCGCGGAACATTGGCGGGTACCCCGGTTCAAATTACCGAACCGGCGGGCAGTGTGGTGACCAGTTGGGTACCACCCAGCGAGGCCAGCTTCGCCACCATCGGCAGCGACCTCGCGGTGGCGGCCGTTGGCTGGTACGATCTTGACATCACCGCCTGGTACAATGCCCGGCTCGGTCAAACGACAACCTTGCTGCTTCGCGGCGCGGCCATCTCGGGATACGATTTCCCGCTCTTTGAGGATCGGGAGAACACGGCGTTCAACAATCATTCCGCAAACACGATTCCCGACAGCGGCCCGCGCATTGTCCTGAACGACACCAACACGCCCCCGCCCCCACCGCCACCCCAGCTCGCCTTTCCCGGCGCGGAAGGCTTTGGCGCGTATGCCGTCGGCGGTCGCGGGGGTGATGTTTACTACGTGACCAATCTGAACGACTCCGGGGCCGGCTCGCTGCGCAACGGCATTACCACGGCGAGCGGCCCCCGCACTATCGTCTTCGCCGTTTCCGGCAACATCCTCTTGCAATCCATTCTCTACATCAACAAACCCAACATCACCATCGCCGGCCAGACCGCGCCCGGCGACGGCATCTGCATCCGCGATTACAGCCTCAACATCGGCGGCACGCACGACACCATTGTACGCGGTTTGCGGCTGCGTCGGGGCGACGTAGTGATCCGCGCCACGGGCCAGCCAACCGGTTCGACGGGTTTGGACACGGTTTCAATCGACGATTCAAGCAACGTCATCTTCGACCATTGTTCGCTCTCCTGGAGTTGCGACGAGATTTTTGGCATCGTGCAAAACCAAAACGTCACGGTGCAGTGGTGCATCATTTCCGAGCCGTTGGGCGACCCGGTGTTGCATCCCTACGGCGCAAGCCACGCCTATGGTTTGAATTGCAGTGCCACCACGCTTTCGATCCACCACAACCTCGTGGCCCGGTACGTTTTTCGCGGTCCGCAATTCGAGCCGAACGACGCGGTTGCGGGCCAGGGCTACGAAAACTGGATGGAAGCGGTGAACAATGTGTTGTACGACTACTCGAGTTCCGGCTCCCGCTACCGCAGCGGCGTCGAGCTGGGCGCCGGGAACATTCCGTTCCGTTTCCATTTCATCAACAACTTTTACATCCGCGGCCCGGGCCACTCCGGCGCGCCGGAAATCGAGGTGGACACGCAATTCCCCGCCACCAACACGGTCAAAGTGCATGTCAAAGGCAACCTCGGTCCGAGCCGGACCAACGACAGCGCCGATGAGTGGGCGGGCGTTTGGACCCAGACCGATACGCCCATCCGCAATGCCGCGGCGGATGTCCAGTCGCAGATGTCCGATGTGCCGTTGTTCACGCCCCCTGTTCCGGTCACGGCGTACAACGCCTCCAACTCCTACAAGCGCGTTGTCAGCCTTGCGGGCTACAGCAACGTGCGCGATGCCGTGGATAATCGCGTCCTCAGCAACGTCGTCAGCCGCGTCTTCGGTGCTTATCTCCATTCGCAAAGTGACGTCGGCGGCTGGCCCGCGCTCAACAGTTACAACGTCCCCACCGACACTGACCGTGACGGAATGCCGGATTACTGGGAAAATGCCAACGGACTCAACCCCGATGTGGCGAACAACAATCACCTCAACCCGGATGGCTACACCGATCTCGAACAATACCTGAACTGGCTCGCCGACTTGCACGCCGTGGGCGCGGGCAACAGTCCCGTGGACGTGAACCTGCGCACTTTCACCTTCGGCATGGCGAGCAACGCAACTTATGCCGTATTCAATCCCACCAACGGCACCGTCACGCTGCTGGGTGACGGACGCACCGCACGGTTCACGCCCGCCCCGGATTTTTTCGGTCAGGCCGGTTTCCAGTTCACTGCGGCGGACACCCGCGCCGGCGGCGGGATGACCAACATAATCGGGCTGATAATCACACCCCCGCCACCCCGCTTCGTGAATGTTAGTGCCAGCGTCGGAATGGTGGTGATGGGCGGCATCGGCTTTCTGACGAACCATCCTTATTATCTGGTAGCCGCAACGAACGCCGCCCTGCCCCTGAACAACTGGACTCGCATCGCCACCAATCAGTTTGACGCCTCGGCCAATTTTATTTTGACGAACACACCCATTCCCGATTGGCCGCAGACATTTTATCGTCTGCAATTACCATGACCAAACAGGTTGAACTCTGCATTCCTTTTGGAGCTTCCCTTCGCTTGCCGATGGCGACAGCTATTTCCAGTGCGACAGCCGGTTGTGGCAACTCGGAAAACACGAACCAATTCCCGACTAGTGGGTCCGTCCTTATCGGCTCCGCCCGGTGCGAGCGTTTTGTCCAACAAACGGATGGTTTCCTTCTATGATGGAGACTGAGTCAGGTGTTTAATAACGCGATAAGCAAACTTGTTAAATTGCATGAAACAAATACCAGCAATCGTTTTCGCCGGCCTAATCTCACTCGTGGCAGTGACCTCGGTATATGGTGACACCATTTTTGCGAATGATGATGTCTTCGTAGAAACCAGCACGGATGGCCTGACCACGACCACGTACGACGGGTATGTCTTGAATTCCCAAGTGGTCTTCGGTCTGGCTGCGGCTAACGGCGTTTCCACCGGGAGACGCCGCTCGTATATCGAATTCACCATTGGTCCTGATCCAGTGGCGTCCGCTACCTTCATGATTTACAACTACTGGGGGGCGAACATGGGTGGCGGGGGCAATCCCGCTGGTAGCGGGTCGTTGCGACTCCGGGCGACGCCGGTGGGCACGCCAGTTACGATCACCGAACCGGCGCTGACTCTTGATACGACCTGGGTGCCACCGGCGGACGGTTCGTTCACCTCGACGATCAATACCATCAGTGTAACCGCGATTGGCTGGCAATCAATTGACGTCACGGCTTGGTATAACGCCAGACTGAATCAGACGACGACGTTGGCGCTTCGCGGTCAGCAAGTCGGCGGCTCCGATTTTCCCATCTATGAGGATCGGGAAAACACGGCATTCCTAAATGGTTCGGACAATACCATAGTCGACGCGGGCCCGCGGCTTGTTACGGTCGTGCCGGAACCAAGCTCGTTGGCCTTGGCTACGCTGGGCACGCTGGCGCTCCTGGGTTTTCGCCATCGCCGGCATTTCTGAGATCATCCTTCGAAGTTAGCCAGGCGCGCACGCAGGTTCGTTACCGAGCGACGAAGCCACTCGGCATCCAGCGCGGCATCCCGCTCACGGTGATTCTCCGATGGGGTCCATGTTTCCACAAAGAGGGGCGGCACGGGTTTGTTCGCGAAGATTGTGCGTAAACAGCCGTTCAAATCCAAATCACCCTCACCCAGCGGCGCGCCAAGGACGGCAAAACTGATCATCGAACCCACGACGCGGTAGTCCTTGAGGTGATAACAAAACGCCCGCTCGTGCAAAAGGCGCAGTACTTCGTGAGTCGATTCAAAGCTCCGTAACGAATTCGCGGTGTCCACGCAGAAGCCGACGAGTTCGGAGGGATAGGATGACGCCAGTTCGACGAGCAGGGTGGACGAAATGTCGAAGTGATTTTCGATGGCGAGGCGCATGCCGGCGCTTTGCAGCTTCGGCACGATGTCAGCCAGCAAGCGCGTGGCGTTTTCCCGCGTGGCGCGCTCGTGATGGTCCGGGTCTTCCATGACAATGCGAAGCTGGTTGCAGGCAAGTTCGTGCGCCAGGGTGATGTAACGCTCCACGATCTCCGGCTTCAGCGCCTTGCACCCGAGTTGGATTTCCACGCCGAGGTCGGCGGCGCAGCGCAGCGCTTCGCGCCATCCGCTTTTCGAAACTTCAAGCGGGCGCGTGTTCTCGCAGATTTGCAGCCGCTCCACTCCCGCCTCGCGCGCCTGGCGGATCATCTCGACGAACGTCGGTGAGTTCGCCGGGTCGAGGAACGCGTAACGGAAGCCGAAGCTGGTGGTGCCGATTTTCATTTTGATTCCTTCTGGTCCGCTTCCATGACGATGCGAAAGCCAAAAACCACCGACATGTTGTGTGGGGTATAAGAGTAACGGGCCGCAGAACGAACATAGCGCGGGCCACTGCCATACTTGCCGCCGCGAATCACCCGATCAGCGCCGGAGTCCGGACCTGAAGGGTCGGTCGCGGGACCGTCGGGATAATTGCCGTACCAGTCCGAACACCATTGATACGCGTTGCCGTGCATGTCGTAGAGTCCCCACGCGTTGGGTTTGAAGGTGCGTACGGGTGTCGGCTCGTGCCGGTACACTCCGGGTTGCCCGCCGGGATAAACGAACTTGCCGTCGAAGTTAGCCTGGTCGGTCGTGATGAGCGTTCCCGTGTTGAACGGCGTGGTCGTGCCCGCGCGGCAGGCGTATTCCCATTCCGCCTCTGTCGGCAGTCGAAACGTGAAGCCCGTGTTCCTGGATAGCGCCTGGCAGAAACGAACCCCGTCGCGCCAGGAAACTTCCGCCGGAAGTTCGCCCTCGCGTCCGTGTGCCGGCTGACCACCGGTGACAGTCAGGTATTGGGCCGCGGTGACCAGCGTTGCCCCCATGTAGAAAGGTCGCGAAATCGTCACTTGATGCTGCTGCTCATCCCGACCACGCTCGGCTTCATCCGCCGGCGAACCCATGAGAAAAGTTCCCGCTGGAATCCGCTCGAGCTTCAGTTCCAGTGGCTCGGCGAGCACGACCGAAACCGATGTTGGCGCGGCAGCCAGTGATGCCGGTCGCAATTCCATCTTTCGCACTGGCGGCGCCGCCGCGCCATCCGCGCCGGCATCCGGTGGACGGTTCTGTTTCTCCGCGGCAATCTCCGAGCGAATTTGGGCATTGCGCGCTTCGATCTGCTTCAGGATGGCGTCATAATCAAATTCCAACGCCCGACGCTCTGAAACTCTCGGATCGGTGGAGTTAAGAAACTCTTCGAGGTTGGTATAACCGTCGCCATCCGCATCCTGCGAACCGTCAGTAGGATTCGAAGGATCCAGGCCGAAGTGCCGTTCCCATTTATCGGGCATACCATCGCTGTCCGTGTCGGCGGGCGCGGGAGCGGATTTGAGTTCCGGCCAGCCGCCGACTTCTTTTTGGGAGTCAATGATCCGACCTTTGCCCGCACGGATCTCTGCCATCAAGCGGGCATCAGCCGCATCACGCCGGGGCAAAGTCGCCCCACCACCTACCAGAATCTTTTCGAATGCCACCTCCGCCGCATCGGTCGTGACCAGGGCTGCGGGGAACGGTTGCGGCACGAGATTGGTGTCCTTGATTTCGCCCTCCCATTTTCCCCATTTCCGGATCATGAGCCAGTTGTTCGCCGTCTTTTCCGGACGGTTGTAAAAAACATTATTGGTCAGGTACATTTTGGTCTGAAACGTCTGGGCACTGAAACCGAACTCGCGAACGGCGTCGCTGGTCGAGGGGCCCGGCTTGAAATAATTTCCAACGTAGTTGAGGCGGGTTCGCTCCAAGCCGCTGTAGCCCGAAGTCGCGCCCCAGTCATAGACGACGTTGTTGCGGAAATCGAGCCACAGCCCGGGCGTATCTTCGTAGCCGCCGGGGCGGGGATTGCGCGCGTTGTTGTGAGCGTAAACGCTGTGATGAATGCTGAATGCGCCGCCGTCCGTGCGCAACAGCGACCCGTGGCCGTGCTCGCCCTTGGGATGAAAGCTGCGGTTGAGGCCCTCGTAAATCAACGACCACTGCACCGTCACGTTACGCACGCCTTTGCCATGCAAGGTGCAGTTCTCGTCCATGGACCAACTGATCGAACAATGGTCAAGGATGACATCATGGGTGCTGGAAACGTCGAACGTGCCCAGTTCGGCGCGTGCTTCATCGCCGAGCCGGAATCGGACATGGCGAATAATCACATCGTGCGCCTCCACGCGCGTGGTGTAGCGCGCGATGCAAATGCCGTCACCCGGCGCCGTCTGTCCGGCGATGGTGAGGAACGGTTCTTTGACGACAAGGACGGACTTCAAGAATATCGTGCCGGAAGTTTTGAAGAGGATGGTGCGAGGCCCTTGGGTTTCGATGGCCTGCCGCAGACTACCGGAGATGGGAGTCTCCCCTTTGGAAGCATCGTAGTCCTCCAGCGAAGTGACGTACAGCACCTTGCCTCCACGACCACCGGGTGTGAACGAACCAAAGCCCTCGGCACCGGGAAATGCGGGAAGGTGCTGGGCCGGCACCGTCCGCATCGCGGCCAACGAGAGCACGACTGTGAACACAACAAGTTTTACAATGTTCATTTTAATTGCCTCAAGTTTAAGGAATCGTCCCATCTTTCACCTAGCAGGAAACCATCAAGTTATGGGACAAAATTGGTAGCACGCCCGGGGAGTCGGGATCGGCTTTACGGAGTACGTGCTTCGCCAAACCAAGAACACAATCAACGCCGGGCAGGTCGGCGCTGCGCCGCAGAGTTTAATCCAACTTTTGAAGGGTTTCCTGCTAGCCCAAGGCGGTGGGGCATCTATCCTCGCCCGAACACATGTGATTTCGCAGTGCCCTGATCAACCCGGAACCTGAAAAAACAAAACCGTAAAACCAGACAATGATGACTGCCATTCAAACCTTCCTGCGGCTGCTGGGTATCACCGCGTTACTTGTCTTTTGCGGGTGCGCTTCCCATTCACTTCAGAAACCGACTGCTGCGACGGATGTTTCCGTGACGGGAACGCTCAAGAAATGGGAGGCTGTTTCCATCGCGTTTCAAGGCCCGGTGGCGGATGCGGCAGATAACAACCCGAATCCGTTCCTGGACTACCGGCTGCAAGTTTCATTCACCGGGCCGGGAGGGAAACAATACAATGTTCCCGGTTTCTTTGACGGCGACGGAAAGGGTGGTCGGGTCGGAAAAGTCTGGCGTGTTTTGTTTTCGCCGGACGAAAACGGGCGCTGGCGTTTCCAGGCTTCGTTCCGCAAGGGTTCGCAGGTGGCGGTAAGTCTCGAAGCAAATGCCGGGGAGCCGGTTGGATTTGACGGAGTTCAAGGAACATTCGCCGTGAAACCGCAGGACAAAGACGCGGCCGGGTACTTGAAATGGGGACGGCTCGAATATGTCGGCAAATTCTACCTCAAGTTCCGCGACGGCCCGTATTGGATCAAAGGCGGCACGGACGAACCGGAGGATTTCCTAGGCTACGTCGGTTTTACCAATACGCCGAAAGCCACGCACCGCTTCGCAAATCACGTTCAGGACTGGCGGCCCGGCGATCCCGATTGGAACAACGGCCAGGGCAAGGCGATCATCGGTTCGCTGAACTATCTCTCGGCCCAGAACATGAACAATCTCTATTTCCTGCCGATGAACATCGGCGGGGATGGGAAAAATGTCTGGCCCTATCTTGGCCCGATAGATCCGAAAGGGAACCCGACCAATGACAACCGGCATTTCGATTTGATGAAACTGCGCCAGTGGGAAATCGTGCTGGCACACGCGCAACGGAAATCCATCTTTCTGCATTTCGTACTCAATGAAGCCGAGCACGGTAACAAGAATGAACTTGATGACACCGCGCTCGGAGTGGAGCGAAAGCTGTATTACCGGGAAATCATCGCCCGCTTCGGACATCACGTCGCGCTCCAATGGAATCTCTGTGAGGAATACAATCTGGACATCAAACTGGCCCCAGATTTGATCAAGAGTTACGCCGAGTACATCCACGCCGTGGATCCGTATAACCACCCGATCACGGTCCATCACGCGGGCAAATTACCCAAAGCTTGGGAGCCGTTCCTGGGCTTCCGCCTCTTTCCCGTCACTTCCTTCCAGTGGCGACAAACGGACATTGTCGAGTACTGGCGCAAAGCCTCGCTGGCCGCCGGTTTTCCGCAAGTCATCGGCATGGACGAATATTTCCCGGATAACGCCAGCGCCACCAACGCCGACCGGCATCGCCGCGAATACACCTGGCCGATCTATCTCTCCGGCGGACAGCTCGAATACATTCTGGAAGATCTGATCAAGACGGACGACTTCCGCAAAGACGAACCAGTCTGGAATTACACCTGGTACGCCCGGAAATTTCTGGAAGAGAATCTGCCCTTCTGGGAGATGGAACCCATGGACAATCTCCTCACCGGTGCGGCGACGTATCAGGGCAAGAACAATCTAGTCACCGGGCAAGTATTCACCAAGCCCGGAGAGATTTACGCGGTCTATGTGCCCGTGGGCGACAGCACCGGAACGCTCGATCTTTCCGCCGCGCCCGGAAAGT
>Ga0154020_10003288_pt1 | contig 19519 bp, 20 predicted proteins | sample Klosneuvirus_201_FD_109709 | JGI IMG/M metagenome (GOLD analysis project Ga0154020, IMG submission 109709) | Active sludge microbial communities from wastewater, Klosterneuburg, Austria - Klosneuvirus_20160825_MG | ecosystem: Engineered > WWTP > Aerobic digester > Activated sludge | place... | reverse complement strand
CGGGTCGCTTTGTACAACGGGGCTTGGCGTGGCTGGGATCTCAGCGGCTTGTACTTGAGGGGCACATGCCGTAAAGAGTATCGCAATTACCAACAGTAATACAAGTGAAAAGATTTTACGTTTCATGTCGTTTCTCCTTTTTACAGATAAATTCGGTTCGAGCATTTTGCTCATGCCTTTGTGACGATGGTAAGACTGTTTTGTTCCTGCTTTCGTTTATACCGCCTGACCAATCGTTGAAATTAGTAAAAGGAGGAACCTCATTTCAGACTTTTGTTTGAACTCATAATGCTTCACGGTACTGAGGCAACTAACTCATTGACACAAGCTAGCAGAAAAGCGTGCGGGCTCCGGTCCCCGTATTGATGTAACGCCATGACCAATCTTCGATGTCTAGTTGCCGATTTGGGTGCAGAGCTAGAAACTTATGTAGATGTGCGATCTAATTTACAGAAAGTGAAGCAGGTTGTTTCATGTGATTGACCTATAGCCCAAGTGTATCGACGGTAAAGAGCAAGAATAGGAACACACTTATTGCCAAGCCCGCTATCCACGCACGGCGACGCTGGTCTGATTTCAGTTTGCTATAAAAATAGAGGCATGCGCCAACGATGACTAGGATCAATTCAAGCCCGGCACTTGCCCGCGGATATTCCCACAACCCGAAGCCCAGCTTGGGCAGATTACCAAAATTTCCAGGCAGTATGGGCAGGTCGGGACGATGAACGAGCAGATCAAGGAGCCAGTGTGAAAAAACAACAGTGGCGACTCCAATACCGCTGCGTTTCCCCCAGCGGCGATGAGCGAACCAGCCTGCGAACAGCGCGATCAGCAACGCGCCCGCCAGGGAATGAGTATAGTCCGCATGAATGAGCAGACTGCCATAAGCGTTGGGATGTGCAGGGTCGAGCGGGGTGAGGCTCTCAATGCCGGCGACCCATAACAAAAGAAAAATAATGTCGAGCAGATATGTGCTGACGGAAAGCGCCCAGAGGGGCAGATTGGGCGCCCATTTCTTCGCGGCTACCGCTAAACCAAAGTGTCCGGAAGTCATAATGGTTTTTCCTTGTTTGTCATTTGAGGATTGTGCCGATCAATACGGGGCCGCTACTACCCTGGGTATATGGCCAAGTCCGCGTGCCAGCTGACTTTCCGCTGCGACGTGTCGCTTATCGTTACCACGTTCGCGGTCGTATTCATAAGTACTGTTCAAGTCATTCGAGAACATATTTACCTCCGCAGTCGCCAGGGTTGGGTAAAAAGATTGCGACCTCATTCGTATGAAGTGATCATCCGCGAATCAGCCGGAGAGCGCATCGGCTCTCGGGCTGATTCTGATCTCCGCCAAAAGTTGGAGATGAATGTGGTCAGGCTGTTTCCTTTTCCAAGTATCGGATTACATATTCAATAAAATTGGCTATTCCTTTTTTCCCAGCCCCGCCTCCCGTGCGCGGATGATGGCATGTGAACGGTCGTCATCTTTGCGTCTTTGAGAAGCTATCCGCGCGCGCCAGCGCGCATAGCGGCAAAGACCGAGTCGTCATCAAACATGGTGAGGACAAGTATGCCGATCTCAGGATTGGCCTCATGGATGCGGCGTGTGGCATCTATGCCGTTCATGCCTGGCATTTTCAGATCCATGAGTATGACATCAGGTTTTAGTTTGGCGGTTTTTGCCAGTGCTTCTTCGCCATCACTCGCTTCCCCGATAACATCAATATCAGATCCGGTCTCAAGGAAGGCGCACACACCTATATTCACATCAGTTATTTCTCAAATGGTTGATACCCCAATTGCCCGCGTGTCATTATGATCAACGCAATGGCTATCACCCAGGTCAAGATAACGGTGAAATGGAACGGACTCGCGCTGTTATCAGAAAGCAGGTTCGACCATGCATTTTGCGAAGCATGCAGAAGGGTGACGATGACGAGGCTGCCTTTGGTCTTATTGAAAACATAAACATAGATGCTTACTGCCGCAACTGAGAATGCCGAAAACCAGTCTACACCTACACTTCGGATAAAAGAATCTTTTATCCAGAACAGTGGCAGGTGGAGTATGACTTCAGGAATCGCGATAAGCAACGTTGCCACCATCGCGCCATAACGGACTTGTAAGTGCGGCAGGGCGAAACCCCGCCAGGCAATCTCTTCTGTGTTGAACAAGGACAGGATCAGAATCATCACAATAAAAATCAATGCAGTCTGCCAGAGAGGTGAATCTGCTGCGGGGATGACTGGCATTGCACCGCCGAAAACCATATGCAGACCAATTCCGCCAAGGATGATAAAAGCCAGCAGGAACAGGCCGACAAAGTACCATCGAAAGCCGACTCTCCAAATCAAAAAGCGGCGTAACAGTTCATGGACACCCACACGTCCTGCAACCACAGCAGTAACCAGAATCGAGGCGATGGCTGGAGACCACCCGATCAAAATTTCGAGAAACTCAGGAATCGGTGTGGACAAAATCCCTTGTGAATTTAGCGACTGTGGGATCATAACGGACCACGCCAGAGTGAACATGATGACATACATTGAGATCAGCGGATTGCGTTTGATAAGAGCCGAAATGCCCTTCTCGTTTGAACGAGTACCAGTAATGTTGGACATGATAATTCTCCTTTGATTAATAAATTATTTTTCTTAGTAAATTGGCAAGGCCGTCGCGATCCAGGTCCGTTCCATTGGCAAGGATGGCGATGGCGATCCCAGCATCGGGATAAAGGCGTAGGGTGGCGGCAAAACCAGGTCCGCCGCCGCCATGTTCGAGGTAACGTTCTCCGTTTGATTCGCCGATTGCCCAGCCAAGCCCGCGACCATTGATGGGCGGCGTATTTGTCAGCGTGGCGATGGATTCAGGAAGCAGGATCAACTGTCCGTTAGGTGTGACGCGGTTGAGATATGCCATCATCAACTTTGCCACATCAGGCGCGCTTCCGATCAGACCTGTGGGCGGGGTCGCTTCGATATAAATTCGATTCAGCCATAGCAGTTTCCCGCTCCGCTCGCGGATGAGGGCGTTCGTGTCCAGCAGGGTTGGCAGGAGCGGCGCGAAAAAATGGACGACGGGCAGGCTGCCAGCTGCTTCATGTTCAGCCATTGTAGGAGAGTAAACGAAACCAGTCTGCGTCATGCCGAGCGGACGCAAAATATTTTCGGTGATGTAGGTCTCATAGGTTTGACCAGATGCCGCTTCGATGACCGCGCCGAGCACCATATAATTTGAGTTGCTATAAACGGCTTTGGTGCCTGGCTCGAATTCCAACGAGTTGAATTTAGGTAAATGTTTTTTCAACACGTCGGTTTGATTTGGGATCGAGTTGTCATAATGCACCCAGCCGATCATGGCAGGGATGGGATTTTGCAGACCTGCCGTATGTTGAAGCAGGTGACGGATGGTGATGGCTGGGCTTGCGCTCGACGGATAAGTGGCTTCGAACCAGGGCAAATGTTTTGTGACTTCATCATCAAGAGTCAACTTGCCTTGCTCCTGCAATTGCATGATTGCAATTGCAGTGGGGATTTTGGTCATCGACCACCAGTGATAAACAGTCTCTGGCGTGGCTTTGATCTTGCGCGGTGCATCTGCATATCCGAAGGCGTTGTTGTAAACGACTTCGCCATCTTTGACCACGATCACCGAAAGCCCAGGCGGGTTGCCTGAATCTGTCAGTTGATGGAGATAGGTTTCCAATTCAGTGATATTTGCTGCCTGCTTCGGCGCGGCTGGCGGATGAGGAGCGAAGATATATAAGCTAACAATGACGATGAGTAGTAGGACTAAAAGTGATATCAACATGGTTCGCCTTTTCATAATTTACCTTTCATTCAGGTGACAGTCACCCGCTTCGCGAAAGTGACTGTCACCTTTAGTCAACATCTTTATTCCTGAATCCTTGTGTTTGTTCGAGAAAGGTTTTGTGCGCCGGAGAAGATGGTCACAACAACTGCCAGCGCTACAATCACACCGGTCAATATCCAACCTTGAAATGCATTTCCAGCGTCGATTGCGAAGAATTCAGTCCAGGTGTTCATCGAGGCATGGAAGATATAAGCAAGTAAGACGCTGCCTTTGGTATTGTTATATATCCATGTAAACAGGATCGATGTGGCTGCAAGTTGAACGGCGTAACTAAGGATGGACATATTTTCCTGTGTGGAGCCTTTTGTGAAGAAAAGCGGCAGATGAAAGAGTATCCACGGGATACTGAGGATCAGGCTTGAGGTCAGGGCGTTGTACTTTGCCTGAAGTCTCGGCAAGGCTACCCCACGCCAGGCGAACTCTTCCCCATTCAGAATCCCGCGGACGAGGAACATCAAGGTAGCATTCAAGAAGATGGCGACCGGTCCTGCTGCTAAAATATCTGCCTTAAGCAATGGATTATCAGCTGTTGCTCCAAATTGGTTTCCGAGGATAACAGTGGCAATGGCTGTCGCTGCCAAACCGAAGAAAGCAAAGAGATACCATTTGATTCCAACACGGGCAATCAGGACTTTTCTAAACAAAGCACGGATGCCCTCTCTGCCTTGGGTCAAGCCGGTCACGATCACCGCTGCGAGTGTTGGCATATAACCATACACCAGCCAAAAGATCACAGGGACACGGAATGGGAGAATCCCGTGCGAGCCAAGCACATCTACGATCATGAAGGGCCAGGTGAGTCCAAGCACAAGCAGGAAGAGGATCGGGATCTGATATTTCTCAATCAGTAAACTGAAATTAGTTTTGTTAGTTGATAGAACTGAAGTGGTCATTGTTAAACTCCTTTTATATTATTTTCAACGGATAAAATTTTCACGCACATAACAGTAAGAAAGAGTAATGTCTGCTGTTTTCACACCTCCTTTCCATCGAACCAATATGCCAGACCGCAGATCAGGAACGGTTGGAATATCCAAGACATGGCGGCTCCATTTGCAGGCGGAGGGGTGTCGGCGAACAGTTGACCCGTGACGGTCAGCATGGTGACCAGAATCATCAGGGCGGCGATTCCGTAGCGGGCAACCTTGGTCTTAGGCTTGACTGTGATGAGGTAGAAAACAAAACCAAAGATGACAAGTGCAGCCTCTAATACGAGCGCGAGCGGAAGATTGTTCCACAAACTCAACCCAATCTTCAGAGAGTCCGCACCGAACAATGGCATTTCAGGGATATGCACAAACCAATCCAGCACAAAGTGTGAGAACACAGTCAGCGCGATGACCAATCCTGCTTGTTTGCGTTCTTTGGAAGTCCATTTCGGCAGGACGGCGTAGGTGATTCCAAAGGCAAGCGCAGACCAAACGATGGATGCAGCCAGCCCGTGTGAATATGGAAACGTGAAGGTGAGGTAATGCGTCTGCGCGAAGTCCGCAGGGATATGGATCTGCTCCAGTCCGAGCAAGACGAGAATACCGAGTAAAAAGTCATGGAACAGGGCGGCGAAAAATAACCAACCCAAATTGATGCGGCGTTCCATTTTTTTGAGAACCAAACCAGCAGCTAAATGTCCAGCAAACATAGGTGTCTCCTTTTTCTTTTCTATTGATTGATAGCGATCAATTCACGGATGGCGTCAATGACAAGTTCAGGTTCATCCAATTGGATGTAGTGTCCGCTCTTCTGCGCGATGACCTGTTTGCCTTGCGAAGACAAGCCCGCCAACTCTTTTTGCATTTTCGCCCACTCCTGCTCGAACTGACTTTCCTGCATACCAGAGATATCGCTGGTCTCATCGGGAAGTCCGTGGCTCAAAACGATCAGGGGCAGGTCACCTAAGTCTGCGGTCTGCATTGAAGGTGTGCCGAAATAGAATGCGGTTGACTCGGCAATCGAGGCATCGAAATAATTCGTCGTCGCCAATACTGCCTGATATTGTTTGTACACCTCGTCAGAGAAGCCACGGTTCGGGATGGTCGCAGGCGAGAGAGCCATCAGCCCGAAGGAACTCATCGCAGATAACGTACGGAACTGACCAATGAACTCATTCGCAGTTTCTTTAAGGAATGGCAGGCGCGTGACTTGTCCTTCGTGAGCGGAATCCACCAGAAGCATGCCCGTCACCTCATCAGGATATTGCTGCGCGAATTGCCGCATGACGATCCCGCCGAAGGAATGACCGACCAGAATGTAGGGGGCGTCCACACCGCTGTTTACCAGCAATGTGTGAAGCTCGTCCGCCATCACCTGACTCGTGCGCGGAAACGGACTCGCCTCGCTCCACCCCAAGCCTGCTCGGTCATACGAACAGACTCGCGCCACTGAAGCAACTTCCGCCTGCACCTTCGACCAGCTAACATGGAAGTCGTTCAAGCCTGCTTCCAAAATGACTGTCGGACTGCCCACCCCCATGCAATATAGGTGCATGTTATAGCCGCCGACATCCGTCAATTGACCAGACGGCGGATTCTCGCGCGCGAGTTTCGTTTTTGCGAACGCGCCCGCAGCGTAGGTTGAAACTGTCAGAACCAGGATCAAGATCAAAAGTCCAGCCATGATGCGTTTTGTCCATTTCCAAAATATATTCATGTTTCTCCTTAATCTAAAGTGGTAACGAACCTAAAACTTCTATCTTGTGTTGGGCTTCGAGCATCATCGCTTCAAGATCTGTGATGGGCTTGGCATGTTCAAGCACAAACTCATCGAAGCCTGCGGGGAAGGTCATGTACAACATGCGTGCATGATTCCCGATCACACGAAACCCATGCGGTGTGCCGCGCGGCTGAAAGAAGAACGAGCCAGCCTCCGCCCGTTGTCTTCCGTCGCCCCAAAAAATATCGAGCGCGCCTTCCAAAACATAGAACGCCACATTTTCTGCGTAGTGGATATGAAGCGGCGTTTCATATCCAGACGGGAATTTCACATCGAATAAATTGAATGCACCTCCTGTCTGTTCCGCGCTCGCCATAATGTTGACCAGCGCACCCAACGACTCAAATCTTTGTTCTCCATCGCTGAGCATATAAGGTTTGGTTTGAAGAGATGTCTTTTTCATGCCCACATTAAACAACTCAAAGGCTTTTGCTGGGTCACACTTTGGTGTTACAAAAAGTGATACAATTTTTTTACATGAAAACATTTGGCGAATGGTTTCGTAACCAACGCAATATCCGCAAGCTCACGCGCGAGGAATTTGCAAATCGCGTTGGCTGTTCTGTCGCCATGCTGCGCAAGATCGAAGACGACGAGCGCAGACCTTCCGCTCAGATCGCCGAACTGATCGCAAATTGTTTGGATATTCCATCGGATGAACGGGGGACGTTCATTAAAGTAGCACGGGGTGAATTGACGACGGACCGCCTCATTCCCGTATCGAAGCGGGTTCAACACCCAGACATTTCCCCAGCCCAAGCCTTATCCTCTAATCTGCCCGTCCTTCCCACTCCGCTGATCGGACGTGAGCGTGAAGTAGACGAACTCACCCAAACCCTGACCAACCCGCAATGCAAATTGCTGACCATCGTTGGACAAGGCGGCATCGGCAAGACTCGCCTTGCTATTGAAACCGCATCAAGATTTCAGCCTGAGTTTGCAGATGGCGTTTTCTTTATTTCACTGGCTCCGATACAGGCGACACGTTTTATCATCCCCGTCATTGCTGATTCAATTGGATTTACTTTTCAAGGGGAAGGTTCGCTCGACCCCAAGCTGCAACTGCTCAACTATCTCAACAACAAAGAGATGCTCCTGCTCGTTGATAATTTGGAACATTTGCTTGGCGATGTGTCGGTCCCTGAATTCTTTGCGGAGTTGATGGAGCAAGCCCCGAAGGTAAAGTTGTTGGTCACATCTCGTGAATCATTAGGCTTGCAAGGCGAATGGGTCTTTGAAGCCCAGGGCTTACCCGTCCCTGAAAGTGAGCATGTGGAAGGCACATCCGCAGAATTGTTTCTGCAACGCGCCCGCCGCGCTCATGTCGGCTTCGATGCAACCACAGAGGATTATCCCGCCATCCTGCGCATTTGCAAGCTGGTGAATGGCACGCCCCTCGGCATCGAACTCGCCGCCGCTTGGGTGCGGACTCTCTCCTGCGAAGAGATCGCACAGGAAATCGAGCGCGGCTTGGATTTCCTGTCTGCATCTGCCAGGGATATGCCGCCACGTCACCGCTCCATGCGGGCGGTCTTCGACCATTCATGGAAATTGCTCCCTGAAGAGGAGCAAAACGTTTTACTGCGGCTATCCATTTTTCAGGGCGGGTTCTCGCGCGAAGCGGCCCAACGGGTTGCAGGCGCATCTCTCCCCATTCTCTCGGCGTTGGTCACAAAGTCACTGGTGCGGAGAAGCGGGACGGGACGATACGATCTGCACGAAGTTATCAGACAGTATTCTTTCGAAGAGTTGGCGAACCAGCCCAAAGTTAAGAAAGAGGCGGCGGCTCGTCATAGTCAATATTTCATGGAGTTTTTGCGTCAACAGGATTTACGTTTGCGAAGCGCTGAGCAGCGTGAGTCCCTCGCCGAATTAACAGTAGACATCGACAACATCCGCAGTGCGCTTGAATGGGCGCTTGCTCACAAAGAATTCGCCCTTATTGAAACGACCTTGCGCGCCTATTCAACTCTGTATGACATGTTGGGCTGGTCGCAGGAAGCGCTTGAATATTTAGGTCGCGTCAAGGATGGTCTGGAATCAAAATCAACACTTTCCAAAAGAGAAGATCAGGTTGCATTGGCGCATGTGCTTACATCCCGCTCCCTGTTTGGGTTGCGGGTGGGGCAACAGGCAGAAGCCACTGCCATGCTCAACCGCAGTCTGGAGATATTGCATCCGATCAATGAACCGCATGTGTTAGTTGAAGCGTTGACATTCCTTGGCATCGTCACGATCATCACAGGTGACCTGCCTGGTGCGTTGGTATTATTCAAGGAAGGTTTGCAAACTGCCAGAGATAACGGCGACCAATGGTATGAGGCATTGTGCCTGACCGAAGTGGTTGGTGTTGCCTTGATGATGGATGAAGCGGGTGATATTCACGAACAATTCCAACTTGCCGTGGATGCGTGGCGCAAAACTGGCGACATGCGCTTTACCGCCTTCGGGCTGACATCTCTTAGCCTGGGCGCGATGGCTGTTCACAAATACGCTGAAGCACAAGCCGCATTGGAAGAAAGCATCGTGATCAATACGTCGATTGGCGATCGAACGGGGTTGGCAAATGCATATCGCGCGTTGGGATTAGTGGAGCAGGCTCAAGGAAAACATAAGCAGGCTTTGGACTCGTTTGCAAAAAGTTTGGGCTACTTCACCGACCTCGGCGCGCGTTGGGATACCGCCCGCCTGCTTTCGGAAATAGGTCGCAGTACATTTGCGTTGGGAAATGATACAGAAGCAGAACGTCTGTGGCTTGAGTCTTTGCAACTTTCAATGGAAACCAACGGCACCCTGACCGCCTTGAATGTGCTCGTAGATTTTGCGAGCTTGCATGCCAAACGCGGCGATCCTCTTTACGCTTTGCAATTGATTCTGGTCTGCCTCGACCACCCCGCCGCTGTGCAATCGTCAAAGGTGAGAGGCAGACAATTGGCTGATGAATTGAAAGAGAAAATGACGGTAGAAGAAATTAAGTCCACACAAGTCTTAGCCCAAAACACTACATTTGAAGCCATTGTAAAAGAAACACTGGGGTAGGCTAAAAAATCTCATTTGCCATCTTTTCTCAAAGGTTCGTTTTATTTCGTCACATCATGTTCCGCTGCCTGGTGCAGATTTTTCTGCATTGTCCCTGCAGGCGCGATCTTGGCGACAAAGTTTCCCAGCCAGATCAACAGCGGATTTCAACCCATTCATCCCTGCGCCGATGACGATCACTTTCGATCTCATGTCATTCTCCACTAATGCAAACAACTAATTCTTAACCACTGGCAGCGACTTCAAAAAGAGATACACTGCTTTGAGTTCTTCGTCGCGCATCTTTCCGATAGCCCCGATGGGCATCAATGCGGGCACAAGCGATTTGCCGTCAGGAGTCACGCCCGTACGCATGGCAATGATGAATTCATCTTCCGTCCACGAGCCGATGTTACCAGCAGGCGTGATGTTCGGCACAGGGAAAATAACCGCCGGGTCGGGGTACGCACCGCCCGCATAGTCTGCGCCGTGGCAGGAGGAGCAATCACCGACCGTTACAAGATACTCGCCGTATTCCACGGTCACACTTGCTTCAGGCGCGGTCACATTCGTTGCATGGCTCACCTCTTCCACAGGCAACTTCCCAAACAGCCCCGCGCCGAGCATGACCTTCCCCATCGCATCGAACGAACCTTCAGTCTCATGATCCACAGGCGGCGCAACTTTCAGGTACGCGATCACCGCGCCCAAGTCTTCATCGCTCATGTGTTGATATGCCAACACTGCAGGCATGAAAATAGGTTTGCCGTCTGCCCCCACACCATGACGGATCGCCCGCACATAATCCTCATCGGATGTGTACACGCTTCCGACTCCGCCCGAGCCTGTTGTCAAATTCGACGAATCGATCTTGCCGACGCCTTCCATCTTAAACCAGTCGTCAATACCGCCCAGATCTGCGCCATGACATTGAGCGCAGTTCGTCTCTACGATGTGCCTGCCGCGTTCGAGGCTGGCTTCATCGGTCGGGACGACCAGACCATCGGCAGGGAAATCGTACGATTTGTTCAGGCGCATGCTCCCAAGAATAAGGAACACCACCGCCAGCACAAGCAGCAGTCCGATCAATGACCCGAGCACAATACCGATCCATTTGAAAATCTTGTTCATCGCATATCTCCTTTTTAAACAAATTTATTTGGTATTGAATTTATATGAGGCACTCTATTGGTTAACTAGTCTGAGAGAACGGTCGGAAGATAGGCTTGCCGACCATCCACAACATCAGCATGGCAACAACGTCCAGAATGAGAATAATGACGGGAATCCCCATCAAGGCGACTCCTACCTGGTTCAATTCAGGACCGAACAACCATTCGTCCACGACCGATAGTGCGAATAACGGGAAGAGAGGTAACAGCCAGGAAGCAACAAAAATGGGCAGGCGGTTTTTCACGGCCAGCGACCGAAACGCTGTAACCAGCGGCGGCAATGCAAGCAGAAACAATACGGTCGCCAAAAATAACTGGGCAGGCAAAGATTCTTTGAGACCCTCGAAATTCGTACGGATCACATACCATTCATCCCCGCTGCGATTCAATGGCAGTGGGAACCGCAAGTGCGCAAAACTGGCGAATATCAAGGTGTATGCAAACAGCTTATGTTTATGCTTTGCCAGCCAAAAAGCCCCGAACCAGGCAATCACAAATGTCAGAAACGGCCCCGCCAACGTGACCAGGGGATCGAGCAAACAATTTGGTTTTGGTTCGTACACAGATAACGTCATCGTCCCAAACCCGCCGCACAGCGCGGCGCCGATCAAATGGTGGAAGGTCTCATGTGCCTCCATGCAAATGAACGAAAGCAGGAGAAATGCCAGCCAGTATCGGATGGTTAGCGGCACGTTCACTCTGTTCTCTATGCGATCAGTCTGTTCGTTTGTCATGGTGCTTTTCCTTATCTATGGTCATAATGATCAATTACATCGAGCAATTGACAAGCGGCGATTTGGTCACATGCGTGGTAATCAGGGTATCCTTTGTTAGCCTGTGGGTATATTCGTCGCCGCCGAGCAATTTATTTCTCATTTGAATCCTCGCCCGCGCCAACCTGCTTTTGACGGTCCCCAGCAGGACATTTAGGATCTGTGCGGCTTCAACATAGTCCATTCCGTGCAGGTCGATCAAGATGAGGATGTTGCGGTGTTCAGCCGACAGTTCGTTTAGAAAGCTGAAGAGTTGTTTGAAGGTTTCGTGTTGTTGTACAGCAGCTTCCACATATGCGTTTGGATCAATTGTCCAGGCGGGGGATTCGATCTCTTCGCCATCGTTGTCCTCGGGAAATAAGGAAACTGTGATGTGCCTTCTACTCCATCGTCTTTTGTCATGGGATGTATTTCTCACAATCGTGAGGAGCCAGGCACGAAACGAACTTCCGCGAAACGTATTGACGTGCTGAAAAGCCTTGATGAAACTTTCCTGCGTGATGTCTTCTGCTGAAGTTGGATCATCCGTCAGAGAGCTGGCATAACGATAGACGATGTTTTGATAGTTCAGTATCAATTGATTGAAGGCATCCAGGTCACCATTCGATGCGCTGGTAATTAATGCCTGTTCAGAAAGTTGTGCCGTCATTATGTTGACCTCACTTTCACCGTGCTTTTACCGATAAAACTTCCTTTTACTTCTGAAGGAAATTAAGGATTGCGGACTCAAATGCCTTGGTCTGTATCTTCACCACGGCGTGACCGCCATTCGTGAGTAGACAAAGTTCTGCATTGGGTATCAGTCTTGCTGTCTCGCGGATGTTGTCGGCACCGTAGAACGGATCCTTCTCACCGCCGATCACGAGCGTGGGCTGTCGAATGGACGGGAGTTTGTTCACCACATCCAGGTTGATGTCTGAGTCAAGAACAATGGCAAAGTCCGAGCCGCTTTTCGGTGAACCAAGCAGAGCTTTTCCGAATAGGCGCATCATGAGTCGTATGAGCCATTCGGGCGTGGAGCCTTCGGCAACATCCACACCCATGCGTTGGTACAACGCACGCCAATCCTCTTTCAGCGCAAGATCACGCCAAAGTTCAGCAACCAGTTTCCCGTTAGGGTTGAGGCGGTAGCCCGTCATTGCCAGCACCAGTTTGTTGACGAGGTCAGGATGGTCGGCTGCCAAATGCATCGCGCTCGATCCGCCGCTGGACATGCCCATAATGTGGACGGGTGTGCCGATATCCTTGCAGATCATCTCGGCGAAATCGTTGCTCATATCCTGCGCGGTGTAGCCTTTGGGTAGGTTCTGTTTGCGGCTGGTCAGGTAGATGCTGTAGGCATGAGTCAGCCGTTTCAGCCCGAGATAAAAGCCTTGTTGCGCTGTTTTCGTTGGCGGCTGGTGTTCCAACTCGGAGCCTGTGAAAACCACCAATGCAGGGCCGTTGTCGCTGAGTGTGGCGTAGGGCACGCCATTTGTCGAAAAACCAGTAAAGAGTGCCATGGTTTATTCCTTGGGTGAAATGTTTTGATTTAAGTGGAAAAGATTTGTCGGGTCGTATTTTGCTTTGATGGCAGCGAGCCGTTCATAAGTTTTGTCTGGATACGCCGCACGGATCTGCGCTTCGCTCGTATCGCCAAGGAAGTTGACATATGCACCGCCATCATTCTGGCGCAATGCGTCGGCAAAGTTCGTGACCCATGATTCGTGAATCGCTTTCTGTTTGGGGTCTCCATACAATGCCATGAGATTCACCATAATGCGGGAGTTGCGATGAGCGAATGCGGTGGCATCCGCGGGGACGCGCCCCATCGCGCCGCCCAACACACGCAGTTGTGCGAAGGACATTGCTGCGCTTGAGGCATTGAGATGCCCGAGGATCGTTTCGGCCGTTAAGCGATCCACCGAATCAACGAACAATGTTCGTGACGATATGATCGGGGGAGGTCTGCCTTCTTCTGGCTGATAAATTTCGGGATAACGCATCGGCCTGACCATATCCGCAAGCGGAGTTGCAAGAGCCCGAAACGGTACGAGGACCTTTTCGCCGTCATTTATGTCACCCGCATAGACCATCAACGCCATTACAACAACTTTGCCGCGTACATCCTTTGGCAGAAAAGGCATTGGCGGCGCAGGCATGATGTTGACAATGGTGGAGAGTTCATCGGGTGCGGCTTCCGCTTCAGCAATAAATCCTGCGATAACATCTGGCGTAGCAGGCAGGATCAACATGCCGCCGAGGATCGTGTCGACTTCATGCAAGCGGAACTGGAAACGGGTCGACACACCAAAGTTGCCTCCACCGCCGCGGATCGCCCAGAAAAGGTCGGGATGCGATTCGTGATCCGCATAAACCAGTTCGCCATCGGCTGTGACAATTTCGGCGGCAAGCAGTTGATCGATGGTCATGCCGTATTTGCGGACCAAATAGCCGACGCCGCCGCCCAGTGTGATGCCTCCAATACCTACTGAGGCTGTGTCACCGAAGCCTGTCGCTAAGCCATGCTCTGCTGCGGCAACTGTGTATTCACCAGCGGTCAATCCCGTTTCTGCCCAGGCGATGAATTCTTTGCAATCGATCTGTATACCTTTCATGCCTGAAAGATCGATCACAATGCCGCCTTCGGTGACGGCATGCCCTGCAAGGCTGTGACGTCCGCTGCGGACAGCAAGTTCAATTCCCTTTTCGCGTGCCAGAGATACGAGCTGAGAGATGTCACTCGCATTAGAAACGCGGACGATGGCGGCGGGTCGGCTGTCGATGCCGCCAACGGATACAGCACGTGCCTCGTCGTATCTTGAGTCGTCTGGAGTGATGAGGCGGTCATTGAAAAGTGCGCGCAGTTCCGAGGTCAGGGGTGAAGCGGGGTTTGCGTTCAATATAGTTTGTTGTTTTATCATGGACATGATTTTTCTCCGATCTATTGAGGATTTGAAGTGAATATCTTTCTTGAAATCAGCAGGTAGATTGCCGCATCGCAGACCAGCATCCCAATCACGGCAGGGACGAGTACCGCCCAGCCTGAGTCGCCGCCTGAGGTAACGCTCCACGCGATCTTGCCCAGCGCGGCGAGATTGATAACCGCCAATCCCCACCACCATGAGCGTTTCCAGAATGCCAATGCGAGGAAGTAGAAAAACGCGGGCACGGTGAGTGAAGCCAAAACTTTTAAAAGAGTCCATTCGCCGAGGAGATAATCTTTTTCAGATTGCAGGAACTGTTCCACGGCGGGGTCAACGGTCGCAGGTGCGGGGAACCAGAACATGCTGGTGAACAGAGTAATGACCGTGACGACGAGTCCCTGCCAGTTGCGTTTGTATGCAAAAAAGATAAAGGGGGTGATAAACATCGGGCGGATGTACCAGCTCAAAACGTTGTGATGACGCGCCCAAGCCCATGCGAGAAAGTCGGATAAGAATTCCATTTGTAGAGTCTCCTTCTTTCGTCATTGCGAGCCGCGTTTGTTGCGGCGAAGCAATCTCATCGTTCACATAAATTTGAGATTGCTTCGGGCTGAGCCCTCGCAATGACGGAATTGATGATGTACACAGGATACGCCCCCCACTTCCCGCTGACATCTGTGCAGACTCACCAATCGGGCGGGAAATTTTCCCAGCCCATTTAGGAACGCATTCCCATCACTTTGGGAATAAAATAAAGTATGCTCCGCGACATGATCGCAGATCTTTCCGCCCCGCAGCTTCCCGCCCGCTGGCAGCGAGCCGTGCAGGTTCTGTGGATATTTGTCACATTGCTGGCGTTGGCCTTCTTCATTTATGAAGTCGATCTTTCGTACAACGAATTGCTGAACGCGCCTCTCAACTTGCAGGAAAACCTCGCCGACCGTGGAATCAGCATACGTGCATACGCCAACTTCCTGACTGGACTTCGCTCAATCTATATGCTCGTTCATCTGGTCATTGCGGGCATCATCATCTTCAAACGTCCAAACGAACGCCTTGCTGTTTTTACGGCTTTCTTCCTTGTCATCCTGGGAACAACGTTTTGGCCCCTTGCGGAACGAGTCGCAGAACAACCCAATTTCTGGCGTCTGCCGCGGGCACTCGCCAACATGGCAATGTCGAGCACCTTGCTGATCTTCTTTTTGATCTTCCCTGATGGTCGTTTCTCCCCGCGCTGGACAAAACTCTTTGCTGTTGTCATGATCGGTGTATTGGTAATCGAAAACTTCTTCCCTGCCAGCATTCTCAATCCTCAAAATACCTGGGTGGTCGGGGAAACCCTTTCACTGATAACAATGATCGTCATGGTGTACGTTCCTGTTCACCGCTACCGCAACATCTCCAACCCGATCCTTCGCCAGCAGACCAAGTGGGTGGTATACGGGATTTCTGCCGCGATCATCGGATTCTTTCTGGTCACGCTTCCTGCCGCGGCTGGCATCTCGATGGAAGAAGGCACAACCTACGGATTGATCTCGATCACAGGCATGATGCTTTCCATCTTGTTCATTCCCATTTCCCTCGGCATCGCCATCACGCGCTCCCGCCTGTGGGACATAGACCCTATCATCAACCGCACCCTTGTCTATGGTGCGTTGAGTTTTCTCACAATTGCTTTTTACACCCTCGTAGTCGGCGGGTTCGCCCTTTACTTCCGCAGTAATGAAAGCAATCTCATCATCTCATTCATCGCCACAGGCGTAGTCGCCATCCTCTTCGAGCCACTGCGCCAGCGACTGCAACTCGGCGTGAACCGACTCATGTACGGCGAACGCGACGACCCTGCGACCGTTCTCATGCGCCTCAGCCAGCGTCTCGAATCTGCCCTCGCGCCGGATATTGTCCTGCAAACCATCGTCGAAACCCTTGCGCAGACATTGAGACTTCCCTACGCTGCCATTTCTTTGTTGGATGAAGAGCCTCGCTTCACATCCACCAGACAACCGCCTCCGTCCGAACTAATTCATCTCCCTCTGACGTATCAAACCGAACGCGTCGGAGAGTTGATCCTCGCCCCGCGCGCCGCTGGCGAATCCTTTTCCATAGCAGATATGAAACTCATCAACATCATCGCCCAACAGGCAGGTGTTGCCGCCTACACCATGCGCCTGAATAACGACCTGCAAAAATCCCGCGAAAGACTCGTCACCGCCCAGGAAGAAGAACGCCGCCGCCTGCGCCGCGACCTGCACGATGGAGTAGGGCCAACGCTCGCCAGTCTCTCTCAGCGCATTGATACCGCCACCGAGTTGGTGGAAAGTGATCCCGAAAAAAGCAAATTACTGCTAAAAGACCTAAAGGGACAGGTGAAGGAAACTGTCGCCGAAATCCGTCGCCTTGTTTATGCCCTTCGTCCGCCCGTATTGGATGAGTTCGGACTGGTCTCCGCCATCCGTGAACACATAGCGCAATACAGCGGGCCTAATGGCATGACCATCAACTTCGATGTGACCGAGCCGCTCCCGTCCCTGCCCGCCGCTGTGGAAGTCGCTGCCTATCGCATTGCGATGGAATCATTTACGAACATTATCAAACATGCCAAAGCCAGCGCCTGCCAAATAAAGATAAAGATCGAGAATGGATCTTTGCTGCTGGAAATATCGGATAATGGAAGAGGATTATCCGCAGAAAGCCGCGCAGGAGTCGGGCGCAGCTCCATGCATGAAAGAGCCGCTGAACTCGGCGGTGAATATGTCATTGAAAATATTCCAACGGGCGGAACGCGTGTCAGTGCGCGTCTTCCGATTGGAAAGGAATAGACCATGCCAATCAAAGTATTAATTGCAGATGACCATGTCTTTTATCGTGAAGGTGTCCGCGCGTTATTAAATTCTGTTCACGAAGTTGAAGTCATTGGAGAAGCCAACGATGGCGAAGAAGCCATTCATCAAGCAAAAGACTTGAAGCCAAATGTGATTCTCATGGACTTGAAAATGCCTGGCATGAATGGCATCGACGCCACACGGCGAATCCATGAAATGCATCCGAACATTGGCGTGCTGGTCATCACCATGTTCGATGACGACGACTCGGTCTTCGCCGCCATGCGCGCAGGCGCGCGCGGGTATTTGCTCAAAGACGCAGACAAAGATGAGGTTGTGCGGGCAATCATCGCTGTGGAAAGAGGCGAGGCGATCTTCAGTCCCGCCATTGCTAAACGCATGATGCAGTACTTTGCCGCGCCATCCAACATATCCCGTCGAAAAAATCAACCCGCCGAATTTGACGAACTAACTGAGCGTGAACTGGAAATTTTGAACTTAATCGCACAGGGGCACAACAACCTGGTGATTGCCAATAAACTTTCGCTAAGCATCAAAACCGTGCAGAACTACGTCTCCAGCATTCTCACGAAATTACAAGTTACAGACCGCGCCCAGGCCATTGTCCGCGCCAGGGAAGCAGGGTTGGGCAGAGAGAAGTAATATCTTTTTGTGTCATTGAGTACACGATGAAACCCTGGGAATCTATGATTTCTTTTTACAATCTCAATTCGATATTATCTTTGTTCAAGGATTCCAATCGCAACTTTATCTTGCTGGATTATTCTTCGTCGCTTCTTTTTCGACCATGATGCTGCGTACCAACGAAGCACGGATCCAAGCAATCGGCTTTTGGACGAACTACAAGGCGCATGGTCTATTTCAAGACTATACAGGGCAGACAGAAGAACTTGCCACAGCAAAAGAATGCAATCGCCTCGCGCGCGAACTGCATGACTCTGTAGCACAAACTCTTTACGGATTAACTTCTTCAAGCTGAAGCCGCCACTCGTGAATTGAATGCGGGACGAGCAGATAAAGCCACAGAACAACTGCGCAAGATACGCGCTTGTTGATATTCGAACTGCGCCCACCGATCCTTGAACAAGAGGGGCTGGCTTCAGCATTATGCGCACGGCTTGAGTCTGTGGAGGGTAGGAGCGGGCAAAAGACACAGATCCAGTTACAGGGGGGGGTAGATCAACTGTCGGCTGGGGTTGAGGTGGGTTTGTATGGCATATCCAACGAAGCCTTGAACAACATCCTGAAACACGCACACGCATTCGAGATCAAAGTCTCATTGAAGAAAGAAAAGAACAAAGTTGTTTTGGAGATTCAAGATAACGGTGTGAGGTTTGATATTAATGCAGCGGATGATCTCGCCAGCCGCACGCAAGCCGCGTTGTATGCGCTAAGGTCTCGCATCATTGTATGACGATGAAGGATAAAATATTTTACAGGGCAAACCTTCAGGTATTGTCGGGCATTCTGCTCCCGCTTGGCTAACAGTCAGCGGGAGTTTTTATTGGCAAATCTGCACACATAAAATTATGCAATACAAAAAAAAAATTAATATCAATAATTTTTTGTATTGCCTGCATTCAACCAAATCCTATTGGGTCACATCATCCATCTATGCCGATCAGGTCGCCACCAGCATCGGCTGGACTGTAAACAGCGGCTTCCAAATAGAACTGGGATTCGCTTCCATCGGTATCGGTTTGGTCGGCTTCCTCAGTTTTAAAACAAGGCATACTGGCTTCCGCTTATCATTATGAAGTTCATCTTTGGCTGTGGAGCAGGGCATACTCACATCCTGCACATGATGCAACATAACAACTTCTCACCGAGCAATACAGGTATCATCACCTATTGGGATTTCATCTTGCCCGTGGTCTTAGTCGTGCTTTTTGTGCTGTATCAACGCGAACAAAAAGCGATGAGGTAGAGATATAAAGGCTAATCAGTTCTCTTAGTATTGAACTTTTTGCCCAAAATTGGTATAAAGAAATTTAATTTGTTTTGAAACTCTTGGGGGAAATTCTCATAAATAACCATAATACCGACGAATGCAGTAGTGGTTTTCTTATGACTTTCCTCAATCAAACTTTTGATTGAGGAATCAATCCACCTTTCTCTTGATGACACCCGAATAAAAGTGTTCTACACTTCCTTTATCAAAATCAATTTATCAAGGAGAAAGGAAGAAAATGAACACAACAAATAATGAAAAAAGTACTGTCTGGCGAGGG